>Ga0154020_10002143_pt1 | contig 24017 bp, 18 predicted proteins | sample Klosneuvirus_201_FD_109709 | JGI IMG/M metagenome (GOLD analysis project Ga0154020, IMG submission 109709) | Active sludge microbial communities from wastewater, Klosterneuburg, Austria - Klosneuvirus_20160825_MG | ecosystem: Engineered > WWTP > Aerobic digester > Activated sludge | place...
ACATGTACGTCTTGGCGCGAACCTCGCCGCGCTCCACCAGGGAGAGCACGTCCTGGCGGCTGTAGGGGCCATACGGCTTCCCGGCCACGCCCACGTACCAGGCCTTGTCCCCGCCACCCTGCCCTGACGGCAAAGATGGACGCGGCGTCATGGAGGCCGGCGCCACGGCGGCAGCGGGCTGCGGCAACATGCTGTGGCCCTGCACCAGCATCACGCCTTCACACTTCTGACAGCGGATTTTCAGGACGCGCCCCGCCACGCGTTCGTCTGGGATGGCGTACTTCTGACCACAGTGCTCGCAAAGGTGTCGCATCGGTTTGCCTCCAGGTGGTTCCAGCCGGAATCCGCTGACGGTGCGTGGAATACGCCGGAACAAAGCCGCGCCAAAATTTTTGGCCAAAAATCCCAACCACTCTGCGTCCGGACGCGGAGTTTTGCGCCCCCGCGTTGCCGGCTCCCGCGGCGGCGTGGTACCCGGGACGCCCCAAACCACACGGAGGACACCATGGCGGGCATCCTGGACGGCAAGGTCTGCATCATCACTGGCGCTGGCAACGGCATTGGCAAGGCCCACGCGCTGTACTTTGCGTCCCAGGGGGCCAAGCTGGTGGTCAATGACCTGGGGGGCAGCCGGGACGGTGCGGGCAAGGCCACCAAGGCGGCAGACGAGGTGGTGGAAGAAATCAAGAAGGCCGGTGGTGAGGCCGTGGCGGATTATTCCAACGTGGCCACCCTGGACGGCGCGCAGAACCTGGTGTGGACGGCATTGTCCCGCTTCAAGAAGGTGGATGTGCTGGTGAACAACGCGGGCATCCTCAGGGACAAGAGCATGCTCAACATGACCGAAGAGGAATGGGACCTGGTGCAGGCGGTCCACCTCAAGGGCACGTTTTTGTGCACGCGCGCGTACGGCCGCGCGGTGAAGAGCATGAACCAGCCCGGCAGCGTGGTGAACACCACGTCATTGTCCGGGTTGTTGGGGAACTTTGGGCAGGCCAACTACAGCGCGGCCAAGGCGGGCATCTACGGGTTCACCAAGACGGTGGCCATGGAGTTCCAGAAGATCAACGTGCGGGTCAACGCCATTGCGCCGGTGGCCATCACGCGCATGACGGATGACCTGCCCATGTTCCAGGGCGCGTCTTTGGAGGACATGGGGCCGCAGCACATCTCCCCGGTGGTGGGCTTTCTGGCGTCAGACCTGGCCGAAGGGGTCACCGGAAAGATCATTGGCGTGCAAGGCACCAAGGTCTTTGAGTACCGGATGGAAGTCACCGACGGGATTCACAAGGACAAGGGCGCCTGGAGTGCGCAGGACATCAAGTCCAAGTGGAATGACATTGTGAAGTGAAGCGCCAGCCGCTCACTGCATGGGGGGCGGAGCGTTCTGGCTGGGCTGGGTGGGCGTGCCGGCGGGGACGCTGCCCTGCTTGGGCATCTGGCGCTTGAGCTGGGAGAACGGGTCCTCCACCTGCTTGAAGGCCTTGGGGACGTCATAGTCCTTGGGGTTGAGCTTCTGCGGCGCCACCTTGCGAAGCTCCTGCACCATGGTCAGCGTGCCCATGCCGGCCTGGGGGGCGGGAATCTGCATCTCGGTGATGAGCGGGACGCCACCCAGGTCGTCGTACTGCTTGAGGAACTCATCCGCCTCAGGACCGTTGCCAATCCACATCTTCATGCGGGAGCGCTGGAAGGCCGGGTCAAAGCCCGGGACCGTGCCCACCCACATCTTGGACTGCACGCCCTTCATCTGGTCATTGCCGGTCATGTTCACCTTGACCTCAAAGACCTCCACGGTGACCTCCTTCTTGTCACTGGTGACCTTCACCGTCTTCTTGGCGCCGGTCTTCTGGAAGATGTCCTTGGGGACCACCAGGCGGCCATCCGGGCCCTTCTTGATGCCGTACGCCATGAGCGTGGCCGCGCCAAAATCTGACACGTCACTGTCCCGCAGCTTCCACCAGGTCTTTTCGGCCGGGTTGACGCCGGAAATGGAGGACTTCTTGGTGTTGATGAGCAGGGTCATCTTGGAGCGCGGGTCATCCGTGCGGACCATGTCCCCATCAATCCAGGTCTTGATGGTCTCAGACTGGCTCTGGCCGTTGGCGCCCAGGGTGCTCTGCTCCTCCAGGTAGACACCGGCGTGGGCCGGCGCGGCGGACAACAGCAGCGCGGGCAGCAGCAACAATCCCAATTGGCTCAAGCTTTTCATGGTCTTCCACTCCTCAAGCGGGCGGCCCGGACTTCGTTGGGACCGCGGTTGGACCCTTGGACGGGACGTGGTGGCCCTTTAATCCATTGGGGGCGGGGTGCAACAGGCCTTGGACCTGCAAAGAAACGTCAACGCAGGATGAGGTCCACCGCCCGGCGCAGCTGGCGCAGGTTCTGCACCACCTCGGTGAGATCACAGTGGCGGGCGTAGCTGGTCATTTCACTGTCCCCAAAGCCCCAGGTGGCCTTGTCTTCGGTGCACAGCCAGATGACTTTTTTGGCGCGCCGTCGCCACTCGGACAACACCCAGGCATGGGACGGGTTGTAGTTGTTGCGGCCGTCTCCCAGGATGATGACAGTGGTGTTGCGGGTGAGCGCGTCCAGGTGCTCCCGGTGGAAATCCAGAAACGCGCGGCCAAAGTTGCTGTTGGCGTAGAGGTTGATGACCTTGCCGGCCACCGCCAGGTCCACCGCTTCCTCCACGCGGTGTTCCTTGAAGATGTCGGTCACTTCGCCCAGGTCTGAGACAAAGACAAAAGACCGCACCCGGCTGAACAGTTCCTGCAGCGTGTAGACCAGCTGCAGCATGAACGTGCTGGCATGCCGCACCGAATCACTGACGTCACACAGCACCGCCAGCTGCGGCCGTTCTTTCTGCTTGCGGCGGAACTTCACCTTCACCGGCACCCCACCGGTGCCCATGTTGTGGCGCAGCGTCTTGCGAACATCCAACAGCCCGCGCCGTTCCACACGGCGGCGGCGCACCACGGCCTTGAGCTTTTCGGCCAGGGTGCGCACCACTTCCCGCATGCGCTGCATCTCCGCCGGGGACAGGCGCGCAAAGGACTTGTCCATCAGGTCCTGGTCTTTTTCCTGCGCGCGCACGGCCCGCTTTTGCAGCTCACGGTCCAACGCCCGGCGCGCCGTGTCCCGCAGTGCGGTGTTGCGTTGTTCCAGCGCGGCCATGGCGCGGTCCACGGCGTCATCCCCCAGGCGTTCTCCGACGACCCGGCGCACGCCATCAAGATCCGCCTCCAGGTCCCGCACGCCCAGGCGGCTGAGCAGGCGCTGGGCAAAGTAGGCCAGCTGCAACCGTGACTGCAGGCCGGAGAGGTCCATTTCGGCCAGGGTGCCCTGGATGAGGTGGCTCAGTTGAGCCGTCTGCGCGCCCAGCACCGCGCGCGTGAGCTGCGAGAGCTGCCCGTCCATGTCCTGGAGGATTTGCATCAACGCGGCGGCTTCTCCCTCGCCGTGCATGCGTTCCAACAGCTGGTTGAACAGGCTGTCGGTCAGGCGGTCATCCAGGTCCACGCCCGGGCTGAAATAGAGGTCAAACAGGCGCTCAAAGACGACACCGTCCGCCTGGCTCTTGATGAGGCAGCTGCGAAGCAGGCCCTTGAAGATGGGACGGTCCCCAAACGCGGAATCCCCCAGCAGCTCCAGGGCCACAAAGGCGTCCTGCACCTCGGTGAGGGCCACGCGCACGCCGTTGTGACGCAGCAGGGAGACAAAACCATGCAGCTGGCCAAAGATGACGGTGACGCCGCGTTGCCGTACATCGGCGGAGGGTTGGGCGTTGGTCACGCGGCCTCCAGGACCACCACCGCCTCCACGTGCCAGGTGCGCGGGAAGAGGTCCACCGCCTGCACGCTTTTGAGCACGTAACCCAGCGCGGTGAGGTGTGCGACGTCACGGGCCAGCGTGGCGGGGTTGCAGCTGACGTAGATGATCTTTCCCGGGCGCGTCTGCTCGACGACGGCGGCCAGCCCTGGCGCCCCGGTGCGCGGCGGGTCCAGCACCAGCGCATCAATCTTCTGCCCGGCCAAGGCACGCCGCACATCACCCAGCCGGTCTGCATCACCGGCCATGCCGCGGATTTTGGCGCCCATCCCCGAGCTCTGGATGTTGCGTCCCAGGTGCTCGACGGCGCGGGGGTGGCTCTCCACGGCGGTGATGGTCTTGCACAGCGGCGCCAGGGCCAGCGTGAAATTCCCGCAGCCGCAGTGCAGCTCCAGCACGTGCCCGGGGGACGGCCCCAACGCGGCCTTCACCAGCGCAATGAGGTTGAGGTTCTGCGCGCGGTTGCCCTGCGTAAAGCAGGACGCGTCATGCGTGTAGGGCCCACCCGGCGCGCCCGGCGCCACGCCGTGGCGCAGCCAGTTCTCTCCCGCGTACGCCAGCGTGCGTCCCTTGCGGAACACCTCCACCGCCAGCCGGTGCTCAGAGTGCAGCCCCATGGCCACCCGACGCCACCGGTGTTCATCCGGCGGGCCGGCGGTCTCAATGGCCACGCCCACGCGGCCACCTTTTTCAATGGGCTCACCGCTGAGCGTCACATCCAGCGCGCCTTCTGGCGCCCGTTCCAGACTGCGGGCCACAATCTTGAGCGCACGCTCCAGGGGCTCTTCCAGCACCGGGCAGGTCTCCACGGGGATGACGCCGCGGCCCCGCGCCGGAAGGAATCCCAGCACGCGGCTGTGGCCCTGCCGTTCGGCGTGGAGGCGCGCGCGGTGCCGGTAGCGGGTGGCCAACGGTGCGGCCAACGGGGCACGCACGTCCACGCCGTCCAGGTTGAGCCGCCCCACGTGGATGAGCCCGTCCAACAGGATGCGGCCTTTTTGTTCCAGGGCCACGGCGGCGGGGACTTCCATCCACGGGCAGCCGCCACACGCCGGATGGATGCGGCAGTCCGGCGTCAGCCGTCCGGGTGCGGGCGTGAGGATTTCCAGGAGGCGGCCGCGGGCAAACCGGTCTTTCTTCTGCAGCTCCACGCGGACGACGTCACCGGGCACGCCACCGGCGACAAACACCGGCATGCCGTCCAGGCGTCCCACGGCTTCTCCGCCGTGGGCCAGGGAATCCAGGGTGAGGGTCACCGCGCCTTCCCCGGGCGGTGCCGCCGCCCGTGCGCGGTGATGGCGGTTCATTTGGGCTTGCCAGGCGCCAACGTGGCTTCGGTTTTTTTGTCTTTCACCACGGTGACCTCCTTGCGGTCCTTGCCTTTGTCCTTGCAGTCCACCACCACCACCACCGTGCCCACGGGAGCGTCCAGGGTGGCCGGGGTGACAAGGCCTTCCTGGAGGATGCCGTTGAGCAGGATGTCACAGCCCGCCGGCGTGGAGCGCACCATGATGCGGCCGGTGTCACCGCTGTCCCCCACCGGCGGGGCCACGGTGGTTGCGGGGTCCTTGCCGGGCGTGGGTGTTGTGGTGGAACCGCCGTGGTCCTTGAGGATGAGCGCCACCACCACCACCGCGGCCACCACAGAGACAACCACCGCCACGCCCAGGATGATCATCTTCTGAAAGCGGGCTTGTTCGGCGGGAGTGCGGGGCGGTTTGGGCGGAGCGGCCGGCTTGGGCGCCACCACCGCGGTGGGAGGCACCGCGGCCATGGCCTTGTCATCCGCCGTGCCGGGAAGCGGAATGGCCGCTGCGGCCGCAGCCAAAGCTGCCTTGTCCAGGGGCGCTTTGTCCGCCACCGGCGCCAGCGCCACGGCAGACTGCGCTGGACGGCCGGCGGGCGCGGGCCGCGGCGAGGGCGCCGGGAGCGCCACGGCAGATTCCGGCGCGGTGGGGATGGCATCCAGGCGCGCGGTGGACGGGCGGGACACGGGGGCGGCGGCCTTTGCAGCGGGCTCGGCAGCGGGCCGCGGGGACGCGGAAGGACCGGTTTGCGCCGCCGGGCGCACGGGACCGCCGCCCAGCCCCGGAATGACCTCCTCATCCGTGGTGGACACCTGCGGCATGTTCTCGGTGGGTGCGCCCTTGGCCTTGGCCAGCTGGGCCCCAGGACCGGACGTGGGCGGCGCCTTGGCGGGCTCAGCACGCGCGGCGGGGCGGGCGGGCTCGGGCTTGGGGGGCTCACGGGCGGGCTTGGGCGTATCCGGGCGCGGGGACCGTCCCTGCTGGGTGGGCGGCGGCGCCGCCAGCGGCCCCTGCGGGCCGGAGGAGCCAATGGCCCGTGCCTTGGCCACCAGGTCCGCGCGCATGGCGCTGTCCATGGACATGGTGGGCTGGGCTTCCTCAAAGTCACCCGCCCCGCCACCACCGGTGGATTCATCCGTCTTGGGTTTGCCCGCGGCGGGGGCCGGCGCCGCTGGTCTGGCCCCGCCCTTTCCGTCGCCACCGTGCCGCTTCAGGCGCTCCAGCTCATAGGCTTCCAAATCGTAAACCGGGATGGTGGCGCCATCAATCTCGTCGGACGCGCCACCCTCAAGCTCTTCTTGCGGCTGCATGGCCGGGTCGGTGGAGTCCTTGAAGTCCCCGGCCAGGTCATGGTCCGGCGGCGCCTGGACCTGCACCCGCGGGACAGACGGATTTTTTGGCGCGGCCGGACGTGCCGCGGCGGGCGCGGGCGGCGCGCTGGCCTTGGGTGCAGCGGCGGCCTGTTGCGCGGCAGCCTGTTGCGCGGCGGCGGCCGCAGCCGCGGCTTTTTCAGCCTGTTTGGCGGCGTGGGCGGCTTCAATCTGGCCCAGCTCGGCGTTGATGGTGGCTTCTGGAACTTCCTCCGAGCCACTGGCGCCGCCGGCGGGCGCGCCTTCATGGCCGGTGGGGATGATGATTTCCCCAATGCCCTGGACTTCCAGGGTGCCACCTTCGGCGTTGAGCTCGTCATCAAACAGGTCATACAAATACCGGCTGATGCGAACGTTGTTGGACTTCACCGGGCTGCGGTCCAGCCAATCTTCCAACGCCAGCTGCATCTCCTGTGCGTTGGCGTAGCGGCGGTTGGGGTCCTTCTCCAGCGCCTTGGACAGAATCTTCACAATCTCCGGCGGGACTGCGGGGTTGAGGTCCCTGGGATTGAGCGGCTTCTCCTGGACAATGGCCTTGAGGGTCTTGAGGCTGTTCTCCCGCTCAAACGGCCGCTGCGCGGTGAGCATTTCATACATGACAATGCCCACGGCAAAGAGGTCACTGCGGGCATCAATCTTGTCCCCCCTGACCTGCTCCGGGCTCATGTAGCTGTACTTGCCCTTGAGCACGCCAGCGCGCGTCTGGGCCAGCTGCGTGGACGCCTTGGCAATGCCAAAATCCACCAGCTTCACGCCACCTGCAAAACTCACCAGGATGTTTTGCGGGGAGATGTCCCGGTGGATGATGTTGAGGGGCTTGCCGTCATAGTCCTTGCGCGTGTGGGCGTAATACAGGCCGTCACACACGCCAGCCATCACCCGCGCCACATGTTCCACGGGGATGTTCCCCCCGGCGTCACGGGCCTTCTTGATGATGTGAGCAACGTTGCGGCCGCTCACGTACTCCATGACAATGTAGTGGGTGTCATCCGCATGGGCCAGGTCATAGATTTGAACCACGTTGGGGTGGCTCAGCTTGGCCGCAATGCGCGCTTCATCCAGGAACATGCTGACAAATTCCTGGTCCGTGGCCAGGTGGCTCAGGATGCGCTTGATGACCACTACTTTTTCAAAACCCTCCATACCGGACTGCTTGGCCAGGAAAAGTTCGGCCATGCCACCGCTGGCAAGTTTTTGAAGGATTTCATACCGGTCAATGGTGGCCGGGATGTCAGAGCCAATAAGGCGCGGTTGCAGCGCTGCTTCCATTCCGCACCTGCCCCCCGGATTGACAGGACACTCTACTGTTGAGGCAGGGGATCCCGCGAGCCTTTGGCCTGATTATTTTGGCCCAAGGTAGGCCAGCATCCCACCTGTGTTCTTCAGGCTTTGTCTGCGGTTCAGCGGTGGGCTGCGGGGTTGGCCCACACCACGCCGTCAAACAGCTTCACGTAGCGTGAGTCGGCAAAACTGTCGATGCGGTCCTTCTCAATCTTGCCCATGTTTTCACTGGACATCTTGCCTTCAAACAGCGCGGTCTCCCCGTCTTTGGGGTCCACCGCGCGGGCGGACAAGGTGCGCACAATGGGAGCGTTGGCGCCCACGGCCCAGGCAATGAGGGACGCCTCTTCTTCCAGCTTCTTTTCCTGGTCTCCCTTCCAGCTCACGTAGGCCACCACGTGGGAGGGGTCCTCCATGTCCAGCTGGAAGGACTCCAGGCGCTTGCCCATGGCACTGCTGGCCAGCACGTCTTTGGCCCTCTTCTCCAGGTCAGACTTGATGGACTCGCAGCTGTCCCCGGCCTTCTGGCCCTTCTCCACCACCGCCTTGAGCTGCTTGGGATTGACCTTGGCCAGCTTGGCCACCTTGGCCATCTGTTTGTCCTTGGACAGGCCCTTGGTCTCGTCCTTGTCCTTCTCCGTCAACCAGCCGCAGTAGATGCGAAAGTCTTCTGGCGTGAGGGTGTCCTTGGCAACGGGCGCGGCGGCGTTGAGGGCGAGCACAATGGTGATGGACGTGACCAGCATGATGGGTGGTGCTCCTTGGGGGACCGGCACAAACGTGGACCAGGTTGGCGGTGCGGGGGTTTGCTCCGGTCCACGCGGGGGCCGTGGGTTTATGGGCGCTTTCTTGGGGGTGTCAAGACGGACGTATGACGGATTGCCGGCGACCGTGGGAGGCGTGCGCACACTGTGGGCGGCCGGTAAGACCCCGGGTACTTTGGCGCGTCTTGGCGCGCTGCCGGCCCACGCCCGTCCAGAAAGGACCATCCCATGATGTTCCATCCCCACGCGCTTCATGCGCTGTTGCTGCTTGCCACGCCGTTGCAGCCTGACGCGCTTGCGCGCGCCCGGTTGGATCTTGCGCCGGACACCGTCCACACGGACGCATCCGGTACGGCGGACATTCTTGGCGGGCTGCGCTTTGACACCGGGCGGGTGGACCCTGGTTCGGCGGCGCTGGCGTTTGTTCGCGCTTACGGCGCGGCCATGGGTCTGCACCCGCAGCTCAAGGTGGGGCACATCACGCACGTGGGTGACCGCGCGGTGGTGCGCCTGCACGAAGAGCTGGACGGCGTGCCGGTGCTGGGCGGCGGCGTGGCGGTGATGGTGAACAACGGCGTGGTGGAGATGGCCATGCGCGGGGAACGTGTGGTGGGCCGCGCGCCACAGTTCGTGTTGTCCCCCAAGGAGGCGGCGGCGGCGGCGTGGAAACACCGGCCGGCGTTTGTTGCCTCAAGCCGCACGGTGGCGGACCTGACGTGGCTGGCGCGCAAGGCGTTTGTGGCGGGGAAGGACGGCCTGCGCCCGGCGTGGCGCTTCCGCCTGGAGAGCGTGGTGGTGGGCCAGGGCGTGGAGGTGATGGTGGATGCGCGGGACGGGACGTTGGTATCGCGCCTTGCGCTGGCAACCTCCGCCACGGCACCGGGCAAGGTCTATGACCCCAACCCGGGCGTCAACGGCACCGCCACGCCGGTGGACGTGACCTTGCAAAACCTCACCGACGGGCAGCCCAACCTCACCGGTGACTTTGTGGAGGTCTACAACTGCTGCAAGCGCGTGGAGTGCATCACCCAGGGTGACGGTGGCTGCGCGGAACAGCGCTGTGTGGCTTATGACGAGCCGGCGGACGCGGGCGTTCCGGCGCGCGTGGCGTTTTCCCTCCCGGTGGCCGCGCTCCCCATCCCCGAGCAGTACCGCGCGCAGATTGCGCTGGTGTGCCCCAACCTGCCGGACCCCGTCTACATCAACAGCGCGTTTTGCGGCGTGGTGCACAAGGCCACCAACGCCGGCAGCGGTTTTGTGTATGAGCCCAAGGACGTCACCCAGCCCCGGGACCAGGCGCTGGCCAGTGAAGAGGACAACTTTGCCGAGGTCATGGCCTACCACCACGTGAACCGTTTCCAGACGCACGTGCGCGACCTGTTGGCCGACCCCACCTGGTGCCTTTCCAGCCAGGGCTGCACCGCGGGGGCCCCCTCGGACAATTTCCACGTGGAGGTCAACAGCATGTTGCCGCAGCTCAACCAGAACAGCTTCCAGCAGCTGTTCTGCCAGGTGTGCCCGGTGGGCACCGGTTGCGGCGGCAAGGGCGGCACCCCGGAGACCGCCGTGACGTTGGACGGCCTGATGCGCGTGGACAACGCGTTCTTCCAGCCCGGCAACATTGACACCGGCATGACCGGCGGCATTGACATCCCTGGCCTGGTGACGCCGTTTGACCGCCTGGTGTTCTTCCAGGGCACCAACCGGGACTTTGTCTATGACGGTGACGTGGTCTACCACGAGTTCACCCACGCGGTGATTCACAGCGCCGTGCGCAACGGCGGCATGCCCGCGGGTCTCAATGGCCCCTTCTTTGACAAGTGGGGCGTGCGCAATGAGGCCGGCGCGCTCAATGAGGCCTACGCGGATTTCTTCAGCCAGTCCTTCACCAACGACGCCATCACCGGGGAATACGCGGCGGCGGGCATCAACATGGGTGAGACGGGGATTCGCAACGCTGGGCAGCCTTGGGATTGCCCCAACAGCACCACTGGTGAAGTGCATGATGACAGCCGCGCGTGGTCATCGGCGTTGTGGGCCATTCGCACGTCCCTGGGCGGGACTGACCCTGCGGTGGCGCGCCGCATGGAGCGCGTGGTGTTTGCGTCCATGGCCATGTTGCCGGTGAACGCCTCCTTCAAGGCCGCCACCCTGGCCACGCGCGCGGCGCTGCTGGCCGAGTTCCCCGGCCGCGAAGCGGACCTGGACGCGGCGTTTGGCAGCCGCGGCATGGCGGACTGCGTGCGCACGCGCACCGCGGTGGCCAACGTCAATGGCGCCCCGGAATACACCAACATTCCCTACCTGCAGTTCATGGGCAAAGGTGAGGCCGGGCTGCTCAACAACGCGCCGGGGCACATGCAGCTGCGGTTGGATTTGCCCCCGCGCACCCGCACGTTCACGGTGGAGTTCACCTCGCAGGGCGGCGGCATCCTGGGCAACTTCCTGGGCGGCGGGGGCATGGAGGACAACCGGCTCATCATGATGGTGAAGCGGGACGCCCCCATGGAGCACGAGGTCATCAACAACCGCGCGGCGCATGACGGCGTGGAAATCACGGTGACGCCAGACGGAAACGGCAATGCGTCGGTGCCGGTGGATGTGGACCCCAACGGCCTGGCGGCGGCACGCACCTACTACGTGGGCTTTGCCATCATTGCGGACAATGGGGTGACGTTGCAGGACATTCGCGTGACGGTGGACCAGCTGCCGTTGCCGGATGCCGGCGTGGTGGAGGTGGACGCGGGCCAGACCAGCGGTTCCTCGTCCTCCAGCGGTGGCAGCGGCGGGGACGCGCCCAATGAAGGGCCGTGCAACTGCTCCTCCACCTTGCCGCAAGCACCGTACGCCGGGGCGTTGTTGATGGGCGCTTTGTTGGTGCTGTTCCGTCGGAAGCGCTAGACTCCCAGCCATGTCACGCAGGTGGTGTGGGGCGGCGTTGGTGTGGGCGTTGGGGCTGGTGATGCCCGCGCACGCCGCCCCGTCCACCGCGGTCCCAGCGGACCTGGTGGACGCCACCACGCTGGTCCCGGACCTGGTGCTGGACCTGCGTTACGCCACCACCAACAACTTCCTCAAAGTGCAGCTCTACCCGGTGGCCCGGTGCCTGTTGCGCCGGGACGCGGCGCTGCAGCTGCGGGCAGCGTCAGACCTTTTGCGCAAGCAGGGCTACCGCATCAAGGCCTGGGATTGTTACCGGCCGCATCACGTGCAGGTGATGATGTGGGACGCGTTTCCCCGTCGGGGCTACGTGGCGCCACCTCAACCCGGCAGCGTGCACAACAGGGGTGGTGCGTTGGACGTTTCACTCACGGACCTGGACGGCAAGGACGTGGAGGTCCCCACGGACTTTGATGACTTCACCACGCGCGCCAACCTGCACTCCATGGCCCACACGCCCGCCGCCATGAAACACCGGCAGGTGTTGCGGGATGCGTTTGAAGCCGCGGGGTTCACCGGCATACGCAGCGAGTGGTGGCATTTTGAAGCCAAGGACGCGCGCAAACACGCGGTGCTGGATGTCCCGCTCACGGCCGTGCCCTGACGCAGGCAACGCGTTAGAAGGCCGCCATGCCGGTCATCCCACCCAACGCCACCATCACCAGCCGCCGCCAGCCCGGCAGCCACCTGCTCATCCTGGGCGTGGCGGCGGACAGCGGCCCGGTGTCCTTTGTCAGCGGCCAGTTTGTGAACCTGGCGTTGGCCAATGAGGACGGGACACTCACCGCCCGCCCCTACTCCATTGCATCTGCACCGGGTGCGGCCGAGACCGAATTTGCCCTGGCGTTGGTGGAAGGCGGCGCGCTGACCCCGCGGCTGTGGGAATTGCCACAAGGCGCACGGGTGTACGTGGAGACCGGCGGCGCGGGGTCGTTCACGCTGCGGGACGTTCCGCCACACTCCCCGTTGCTGGTGGTGGCCACGGGGACGGGCACCGCGCCGTTTATGTCCATGAAACGCGCGGGGCTTTGGGCCAACCGCAAGGTCACGGTGGTCCACGGCGCGCGCACCGCAGACGGGCTGGCCTACCAGGAGCTGCTGCGGGAAGACCCGGCGGTGCACTACCTGGCCACCGTGACACGGGACCCTGCGTGGACGGGGCGCACCACGCGCGTGCAACAGGTGCTTGAGGAGATTGCGCCCACGCCGGATGGGACCCACGCCATGTTGTGCGGAAATCCGGAGATGATTGCCGGCGTGCGTGCGCTGCTTGAGGCCCGCGGGTTCAAAAAACACCGCAAACGTGACCCGGGCAACCTGCACTTTGAAGCGTACTGGTGAACTGCCGGACTCAGCGGCCTTTGATTTTCTCAACGACATTGGTGGTGCTGCGGCCGGGCTCCATGGGCATGAGCACCACCTTGCCACCGCGCGCTTCCACAAACTCCCGTCCCACCACGCCCTTGTCCTTCCAGTCCTCACCCTTGACCAGGATGTCCGGCTCCACGCGTTCAATGAGGTCCTTGGGCGTGTCCTCAGGAAATGCGACCACAAAGTCCACACAGGACAACGCGGCCAGCAGCTCGGCGCGGTCCTGTTGCGGCATGATGGGACGCCCTGCGCCCTTGAGGCGTGTCACCGACGCGTCGTCATTCAGCCCCACCACCAACAGGTCACCCAACGACCGGGCACGCGCCAGGTAGCGGCTGTGGCCCGCGTGCAGGACGTCAAAACACCCATTGGTGAACACCACGCGCGCGCCCGCGGCACGCCGCGCGCGCAGGATGGGCCCCATCTCGCTGGGGGTGAGCACCTTGCCCATGGGGGATGCGGCGCCACCAAAGGAGGCCAGCACCTCATCCCGCGTGAGCGGAATGCTCCCCAACCGGGACACCTCCACGCCGGCCGCAGCGTTGGCCAGGTACACCGCGGTGTCCCAGGGCAGCCCATCCGCAACGCACAAGGCCAGCATGGCCACCACCATGTCTCCCGCGCCGGTGACGTCAAACACGTCCCGGGCGGCGGTGGCGGCAAACAACTCGGTGCCGTCCCGGCTGAACAACGCCATGCCATCCCGGTCCAGCGTGATGATGGCCGCATCCAGCGCGGCCAGGTCCAGCAGCGCCCTGCCCGCCTTGCGCGTGCTTTCCACGTCGGCCGGGAAGATTCCGGTGGCCTCGGCGGTTTCCCGGCGGTTGGGCGTGAGCGCGGTGGCGCCCTTGTACCGGGAAAAATCCGCACCCTTGGGGTCCACCAGCACGGGCTTGTGGTGGGACCGCGCGGCGGCCAGCGCGGCCTCAATGACGGCGGGGGACAACACGCCCTTGGCATAGTCACTCAGCAACACCAGCTGCGCCTGCGCCACCGCCGCGCGCACCCGTATGATGAGCGCGTCTTCCACATCCTTGGGGCACGCCTTGTCGTCTTCGCGGTCCACGCGCAGCACCTGCTGGCCATACGGGCCACCGCGCGCAATGTGACGGTTCTTCACCGTGGTACGCCGTGACGGCGTGGAAACCACGCCATCCACGTTGGCCCCCGCGTCCCGCGCCAGGCGCAACACCGCCTGCGCATCCACGTCCTGGCCCACCACGCCCACCAGGTTGACCCGCGCGCCCAGCATCAACAGGTCAGCCGCCACGCTGCCGGCACCACCCAGGCGTTCCTCGTCACGGGTGACCCGCAGCACCGGCACCGGCGCCTCCGGGGAAATGCGCGCCACCTCACCAAACGTGTAGCGGTCCAACATGATGTCCCCCACCAGGGCCACGGTGGGGTGGCCCAGGGTGGCCAGGGCATGGGCCAAAGACTGGGTGGGTGATGACGTCATGGGCGTGTCCTTACGGCGGGGTGTCACCAGCAGGCAACCCTGCCCGTCACACCGCGCGCGTGTTTGCGTCGAGCAATTGCGTGTAGAGGTCCAGCGTCAGTCCGGCAATGACGCCACCGGCGTGGTGGGCCTCCATGGCCCGGCGCGCTCGGGTGGCATGTTCGGCGTCCCAGGGGGTTTCCAGCAGCGCGGTGAGCCGCTGTCCCAGGGCGTGCACATTGCCGGGGGGAAACGTGGCGCCCAGGTGGTGGGTGTCCACCACCTCGGCAAGCTCCGGGAGGTCTGGGACCAGGGCGGGGGTTCCACAGGCCATGGACTCCAGCATGGCGCGCCCGTAGCCATCATTGCCCATGGTCCACAACACGCTCACGTCCGCCGCGGCATACGCCAGCGGAAGGTCTTCCTTGAGGTAGCCCACAAACTTCACGTTGGGGACACCGCGCGCCTGTTCCATGATGACGTCACGCCGTTCACCCAGGCCCGCAAAGCACAACACCGCGTTGGGCAGGCGTTGCAGCACCGCGGGCCACGCTTCCAGGACGTGGTCCTGACCCCGGCCGGCCTGGAAGATGGCGGTCATGAGCACCATGGGCGCGTCCTGGGGGATGCGGTGCGCCTCACGAAACGCGGTGCGGGCCTTTCCCCGGTGCTCCACCCAGAAACGCGCGGTATCCACCGGCCCACGCACCACGTGGAACCGCGTGCGGGGCAGGCCAAACGCGCGCGCGCCGGCCTCGGCGGTGGCGTGTGCGTGCACAATGAAACCATCCGTTTTTTTCATGAGCCACGCCTGGCCCAGGCGCGCCTTGAGGGAACGGGTGCTGTGGATGGTGCGCACCAGGACCGGGCGCGTGGCACTTCCCCGCGCCAGGGCGGCCAGCGCGTGGTCGTGGGAAAAGTGGACGTGGATGACGTCAGTATTGGGCAGCCGCTGGCGCAACGCCGCGCGGTCACGCATCCAGGTCCACGGGCCGGTCTTGGTGCACAACGCCAACTCACTGGCCACCGCAATGCCGGACGCCGCCACGCGTGGTCCCATGCCCTCCTCAAAGGCGTTCCCCTGCGGGCGCACGGTGTCATGGCCCAAGGTGACGTCATGGCCCAGGCCGCGCTGTTCCACCGCCAGGGACAGGGTGGCTGCCGCCGGACCGCTGTACGCAAAACTGCTCACCAGCTGCAGGATGCGCACGGCGCGTTCACAACCGGTATTGCGAATAGAGGATGGGGTTGAGCAGCTCGGTCACAAAATAGTTGAGCATGACCATGGTGACCGAAGAAATGACGACGGCGCGCGTGGCCGCCAGCCCCACGCCCTTGGCGCCACCGGAGCAGGTGTAGCCTTTGTAACAGCTGATCAGCGCCACAAACGTGCCGTACAAGGCGGACTTGATGATGCCTTCGGCAAAGTCCGGCGGGTCCATGTAGTACATGGTCTGCGTGATGAGGGCGCCGGGGTCCAGCCCCTCGCGGATGGTGCCGGTGAAAAAGCAGCCAATCCACCCGGTGGTCACAAAGATGATGGTGAGTGCCGGGGCCATGATGAAGGACGCAATGACCCGCGGCACCACCAGGTACTGCATGGGGCTCACGGCCATGGTTTCCATGGCGTCAATCTGTTCGGTGACCCGCATGGTGGCCAGCTCGGTGGCCATGGACGAGCCGGAACGGCCGGCAAACAACAACACCGTCATGGCCGGGCCAAGTTCACGCGCCAGGGAGATGACCACGGTGGTCCCCACCAGGTCTTCGCCGCCAAACCGGCGGAACGCGTAGAGGCTCTGGAAGGTGAACACCCCGCCGGTGAAGATGCCGGCCAGCAGGATGATGATCATGGTGCCCACGCCCAGAATCTGCAGCTGCTCCAGCAACAGGGACCAGCGGTACGGCGGGCGGAACATCCAGGCAAACGTGTTGACGGTGAACTGCCAGAACCCGCCAAAGTCCCCTGCATATTCCGCAAACAGGTCCTTGCTGCGGCCCCACAGCGCGCCAAACGCCGTGGTGGCGTCTTCGGCGGCCGAACGTGGAGGTGGGACGGTCTCACTCATGGGGGCTTTTTCTTGGTAGGACCCTCCCATCTTTGCCACAGCCGGGGCAACTGGTCATGGGAGGCGGTTTGATGACACCACTGGTGGTGACCCACGGGGGCGCTGGCGCGGCCTCCAAGCACAGTGACGGGTGTGTGGCGGCCGGACGTGCGGCGTTGGACGCGCTGCACGCCGGAGCGGATGCGCTCAACGCGGCGGTGGCGGCCGTGCGTGTGCTTGAGGACGACGTGCGCTTCAACGCAGGCGTGGGGGCGGCGGTGCGCCTGGACGGCAAGACCATCCAGCTGGACGCCGGTGTGGCGGACGCCGGAGGATTTGGCAGCGTGGCGGGGCTGGAACGGGTGCGCCACCCGGTGGAGGTTGCGCTGGCGGTGCGCCACAGCCCGCACGTCATGTTGTGTGGCGCTGGGGCGCAGGCGCTGGCGGAGAAACTGGGGCTGGTGACGGACATTCCGCTGCATACGCCCGCGCGCGTGGACGTGGTGGTGGATGTGTGGCGCCGCCTGCGCGAAGATCCCCGCTGGAAACACGCCGACGTGCATGCCCTGTGGAACTTTGATGGGCCACTGCCGGCGGACGTTCCCCCGCGCACCGGGGACACGGTGGGCGCGGTGGTGCGGGATGCCCACGGGCGTTTTGCGGCGGCGGGCTCCACGGGGGGAACCAGCTGGGCGTTGCGGGGACGCGTGGGAGACACGCCCATTTTTGGCGCGGGGCTTTACGTGGGCTCCCACGGCGCGGTGGTGGCCACGGGCATTGGCGAAGAAATCTGGCGGCGCATGAGCGCGCACGCCGTGCATGGCCTGGTGGCCGCAGGCAGCCACCCGAAAGATGCGGTGACGACGCACGTGGACACCTTCCCGCAGGTCTGGGACGTGGGACTGTTGTGCGTGGGACACCACGGTTGGGGCGCGGGCTCCAACCGGGACATGGCGTGGGCGGCGCTGGAGGTCGGCGTGGTGGTGGGAACCGGCGACGCATGACGACGTGGTCGTTGGCTACAGGGTCCAGCGCGCCTCATATTCACAGCGCGGCTGGCCGTTGAAGCGGCATTTCACGTGTTTCACCTGCGCATTTTTGGCCCCATTGATCACCAGGCCACGTTGCAGCCAAGGCGCCACGCCGGGACCACAGGTCAAGGCACCCGCGCCTTCGTCCTCCGCCGTGGGAGCGCCCAGCCACATGCGCCACTGGCGGGGGGCTTCTTCTTTTGCCTCATAATTGCCCTGGTCAAAATAGCGCGCCCAAAGCCAACCCGTCCGGCTCAGGATGAACTCCGGGGACCCCAGGCGCAGCAGCACCTTCACCACGCTGTTGAGGTCTTTTTCGGCCACGTAGTTGGCAAACGCCACCATGGCGTTGTCCAGGTCTTTGTGGTTTTGCGTCAGGTACGCGCGAAGGGTCCGGTTCCACGTCCCCACCGGGTACCAGGAACCCGCCAACATGATGCCCTGCAGCAGCGCGCGGTCCGCCTGGTTCACCACTGCAAGCACCTTCTCCCACGCCGGTGCCCCCTGGTTGGCGGTGCAGTAGGTGCGCAGGTGAACAAACAGCACGCCCTTGGCATTGCTTGCCATGCAACCCTCCCCTGGCGGCGTTCCCTGCCGCCTCAAGTAAACAATGCGTTTTCAGTATTGGACGCCGCGGGCCATCTGGTCCAACGGGCAGAACCGCTCATGGGCCGGCAGGCTCTGGTCCAATGCCCGCAGGTCTGCGTGGAACTTGCGGTTGAGGTTGTCCAGCACCGGGTCACCAAAATTGTACCAGGTGTCCTGCAGCAAGGTGACGTTGGTGGGCTTGAAGAACATCTTCCAGGCCATCTGGTATTTGAAGATGTCCATGAGCGTGTTGAACTGGCGCGGGTCCGGCGGGCCCACGCTGGGAGACGCGGGTGCCGCAACGCGCATGCGCATGGGCATCTTGTTCATCTCCATTTGCGTGTAGTTGTAGTGGTCCGTCCCGTGGGCCACGGCAATGTCCCAGATGATGGTGGTGACGGTTTCCGCCAGGGTGTTGCCCTGGACAATGGCGCTGGCCTTGGGAAACTCTCGGATGTAGGACCGGATGTACTTGGCCCAGCGCTGCACATACTCGACGTCATTGCCCTGGATCTGGCTGACCACCGGCTGCACAAAGGAATAGATGCAGTCCCAGTATTTTTGCAGGAACGCGCCATACGGCGTGGGGATGTCCGGTTTTTGCAGCGCCCAATCATACTTTGGGTACGCCGTGTTTCCGGGAATGCCGTGCCACCCGGCCACAATCAGGTCCCGCAGTCCGTCCACCGGGCCCGCAAAACAGCCATACACCTGCCACTTGAAGTTGTTGAGGATGGAGAACTGGTTTTCCAGCACCGTGTTGTCCAGCACCAGGCTGAAGCGCAGGTGGGGAATGAGCAGCTTGTAGAGCAGGTGCCGCATGGGCAGTGACGTCTTGGTGATGGCGTTCACGCTGTCCATGGGGAAATGCAGGATGGGATGGATGGAAATGATGAGCCGGTGCACGCAGCCCTGCAGCACAAAACACCGCGCAAGACGCCAGGCGTTGGCGTCCCCCGGCGTGATGATCACGCCGTTGACGTTGATGGCGTCTGCGTGGAACGCACCCGCCGAATCTTTACGCAACAGCACCACGGTGGGTGCGGTGTGGATTCCGGCGTAGGGGATGACGTAGCCCATGCAGGAGAAATCAGACTTGAACCAGGTGCTCCCCGGCGGTGCGGCGGCAATTTGCGCAGCAAAGGCGGTGGTGTCCTGCGGGTCCAGGCCCTGCTTGAGAAAGCGGCTAAACACCGACGTGGTGAGCATGCCCACAAACTCCGGGTCTGCCACCTCCACCACGCTGTTGTGGGTGAGCGCGTACCAGAGTGTGGACGGCCAGGTGAACCCCAGCTGCGCCAGGTAGCGGATTCCAATGTTGAGGAACCACTCCACGCGCTCGGTGGTGGGGATGTGCAGGACCGCGGGAGCTTCACCCTGGGGATGGGCCGGTGACGGCTGCGGCCAGGGGCCTTGGCGTTTGTAGAGAAAGTCGTTGGGGTTGTCTTCAGCAATGGGCGGAAGTGGAATGGGCACTGTGGTTCCCCCGAGGAATTGGTCTGATCAGCGCATTCTTTTCAAACCACACCCCGGCAATGCGCGCAAACCGTGCAGGAATTCCCGCCCGCACTCAAAACCTACATTGTTGTTTGCATCCATTGTCCGACACCGCCGCCGGAACCCGGAACCGCTACGCCCGACGTCAGCCCGTCACATCCAGGCGTGACGCGTGCGCCAGCAATTCTTCCCATTTCCAGACCACCGGGTGGTCTCCCAGCGCCTTGAGGACCTTTGGGCCGTAACCCCGCCGCCACAACCGGCCATCCAGGATGCACAACACCCCGCGGTCCTGGCGGCTTCGCAACAAACGTCCCAGCCCCTGACGCAGCAACAACACCGCATCCGCCAGCTGCACGTCGGAGAAGCTGTTGCGGCCCACACGTTCGGCGCGCTCAATGCGCGCGGCCACCAGCGGGTCATGCGGCGGGGCAAACGGCATCTTGTCCACCATGACCAGGCGCAGCGCCTGCCCGCGCACGTCCACGCCTTCCCAGAAGCTGTGGGTGGCCACCAGCACCGCGCGGCCGTCCCGTTTGAAGCGGTTGACCAGCTCCGCCTTGGGGGCCTCGCCCTGTTTGAGCACCAACATGTGCGGGAGCGCTTCACGCAGGCGGCGGGCCTGTTCATTCATGGCGCGGTTGGTGGTGCACAACAAGAACGCGCCGCCGCCGGTGACGCCAATGAGGTCCACGGCGCGTTCAAACGCCTGCTCCTGGAAGATGGGCGCATCCGGGTCAGACAGGTCCTTGGGCACATACAACACCGCCTGGTCCGCGCTGAACGTGGACGGCAGCGCCATGGTCTGGATGTTGGCGTCGTCCTCGGGGATGCCCATGTCTGTCTTGAAGGAGGTGAAATCCCCGCCCACCGCCAGCGTTGCCGAGGTGCAGATGATGGGTGCCGGATCGGTGAGCAAGGTGGACTGCAGCACCGCGGCCACATCCGACGGGTAGGCCATCAACCGCGCGCGTGTGCCACGCCGTTCGGCACAATACGCAAAGCGGTCATCCCGCGCTTCGGTGAGATGGGACAGCTCGGCGTCCAGCGCTTCAAGGCGGCGCGCCACGGACTCGGCCTCGGCCAGCTGTTCCCGGTGCGTGGCCGAATACGCCTCCACCTGTGCGGCCAGGTTCTGCACGCTCTGCAGCGCGCGCACCGCCGCCTCGGCCACGTGGGGAACCTCGGGAATCCTGAACGGCACGCGCGAGGATTCCGGTGTGTTGAGCAGCGCCTGCCCCACCACGGCAAACAGGCCCGCACCGTCCACTGCCAGGCCTTCCACCGCGCTCTTGAGCGCGCGGGAGGCACCACCGGACAACGCCAGCCGCGCGGCATCCCGCTGCAACGCGTCCACGCGCGCGGGGGTCACCGCCATGCCAAAATATTCCGCCGCCACGCCGGGGAGTTTGTGCGCCTCATCCAGGATGAGCGCGTCATACGGCGGCAGCACGCGCGCGTCCGCCGCGCCCCCACCGGTGAAACGCAGCCTCAGGTCCGTGCACAAAAGGTGGTGGTTGGTGATGATGATGTGCGCGCCGCGCGCGCGCGCGCGCAACAGCGTCACAAAACAGCGGTCATACTGGGCACACGCGCTGCCCAGGCACACGTCCGCGTCGGCGTCCAGCTCGCCCCAAAGCGGGCTGTCCTCGGGAAAATCCGCCAGTTCACTGCGGTCACCCACGGCGGTCTGGTCTGCCCAGGAGCGTATGGACTGGATGTGGCGGGTGACCCGCGCGTCCAGGGCCAGGCCGGGTTGCCAACGGGACAGGCGGTGGAGGCACAGGTAATTGCGCCGGCCCTTGACCACTTCCACCACCGGAGGGGGCAGCCCTGCTTTTTTGAACGCGTGTTGCAGCAGCGGCGCATCCTGGAGTGCCAGCTGGTCCTGCAGCGCCTTGGTCCCGGTGGCCACCACCACGCGCAACGGGTTGATGCCACTGGCGGCCAGCCCCGCCGCCGCCAGGTACGCCAGGCTCTTCCCGGTGCCGGTGGGTGCTTCCACCAGCAGGCGGGCCCCCTTGGTGCGCAGCGCCAGCTCCACGGCGTCGGCCATGGCCAGCTGGGCGGGCCGCACCTCGGCGTCCCGCAAAGAAGCAGAAACGGCCCCGCCGGTCCCCAGCAGGGAGGACGCGGTGGTCCGACGGACGGGCGCCAGATCCTGGGGCAGCGTTTGCAGGGTCATCTTTGGCTTGCCCGTCCTTCCGGCACACTGCTACAGCACCGGGCCATGCGCAGGCTTGTGCTTGTGGCGGCGGCGGCAGTCCTGTTTTCCACCGGGTGTGGGGGCATCATCTCCTCGGTGTTCATTGTTCAGGGCACCGTGGCCCTGGCGGGCGCACGCGCCGCCAACGCAGAAAACCTTGCAACCTACGAATACGTCTCCGCCGAGGCCTACCTCAGGAAGGCCCGCGAAGCCCACAGCTATTCAGACTTCGAGCACAGCTTGAGGTTTGCGCGCCTGGCCGCCGAACGCGCCGGCACCGCCCGTAAAAAAGCGCTGGACGCCAACAAGCCGTTGGACCCCAACGCGGTGCCGCCGGTGGACCCCATGGCGCCGGAGCCCCAGCCCGGCATGACGCCACCGCCGCAAGGCGCCCCCGGCAGCGCACCACCGCCCGCCGCCACACCCCAGGCGCAGCCCGCCCCCCGGCCCCCGGTGATCATCCAGATTGTGCCTGAGCCCCAGCCCGCGCCGGCACCCAACGCACCTCCGCCCCCGGCCGCCACCCCATGACTGCTCCACGTTTGTTGTGCGCCCTGGCACTGGCCGGGTTGACCACGTTGGCGGCGGGCTGCCTCACCGGCCCGCAGGTCAAAAGTGAACTGCGCAGCGTGCGCACGGACCTGGGCAAGGCGCGCTCCTCGGGCGCGCTGCGCTGTGCGCCGCGGGAGCTGGCGTTGGGTGAGGCCAATGCGGACTTTGCCGACGCTGAGTTGGAGCAGGGAAACTTCTTTCGCGCCAATGAACACCTGACCGAAGCGCAGACCAACGCCCGCAAGGCGCTGGAGATGAGCAAGGGCTGCGGGCCCAAGCGGGTCTTGATCCGCGAGAAGGACCAGCCACCTCCCCCGCCGGTGGTCCAACCTGGCGTGCCCGCGCCGCCGGTGGTCATCAAGATTGAGAAGACGGACCAGGACGGGGACGGCATCACCGACGACATTGACCAGTGCCCCACCGAGCCGGAAGACGCCGACGGGTACCAGGACGAAGACGGCTGCCCGGAACCGGACAACGACCAGGACGGCGTGCTGGACCCGGATGACAACTGTCCCAACGTGCCGGGCCCCGCGCGCAACCGCGGCTGTCCCATCACCGACCGTGACGCCGACGGCGTGCCGGATGACAAGGATGATTGTCCGGATGAGCCAGGCCTCAAGGAGCGCAAGGGCTGCCCCGCCCGTGACACGGACAATGACGGCATCCTGGATGAGAAGGATGGCTGCCCGGCGGACCCGGAGGATGTGGACGGGTTTGAAGACGAGGACGGCTGCCCGGATCCAGACAACGACAAGGACGGCCTGGTGGACGGCGTGGACAACTGTCCCAATGACCCCGGCCCGGCCACCAACAACGGCTGCCCCGTCACCGACCGTGACGGTGACGGCATCATGGATGATCAGGACAAGTGCCCGGATGAGCCGGGCGTGCCCGAAGAACAAGGCTGCCCCAAGAAGTACACGCTCATTGTGGTCACCGCAGAGAAGATTGAAATCAAGCAGCAGGTCCACTTTGCCAAGAACAAGGCCAAGATCCTTCCGGACAGCTTTGAGCTGCTGGCCCAGGTGGCGGACGCCATCAAGGGCAACAAGATCAAGAAGATCCTCATTGAGGGCCACACCGACAGCGACGGACCGGATGCCCGCAACCTCAAGCTGTCCCAAGACCGCGCTGACAGCGTGCGCATGCACCTGATCACCCGGGGCGGCATTGAGGCTGGGGTCCTGGAGAGCGTGGGCTTTGGTGAGACGCGGCCCATTGCGTCCAACAAGACCGCCAAGGGCAAGGCACTCAACCGCCGCGTGGAATTCAAGATCATTGAGCGGTGAGTGAAGCGGCTGGCGGGTTTCTTTTGCCCCCGTGACGGCGAGAAGACCACCACATCAAGCCCGTTGTCGTTCCGCCAGGCCTTGGTGGGGCCACCGCGGCCCCGGTTCAGCGGGTGCGTGGCCGCGCGGCAAACCCCAACAAAGCGCCCACCAACACCATCCACGGCGCCAGCACCAGCGGCCCACGCGAATCCGGCTCCACCGGCCGCGCCACCACGGATGGCATCTGGAGTTCCGCACGGATTCTCCCGCGCTGCGCCTCGCCTGACGCCTCCCAGGGCAGGTCCACCAGTGCCAGGGCCGCCGCGGTGGCCTGGGCATCTGGCTGCACCACGCGCGTGCGCAGCGCTTCCAGCAGGCCCGCCAGCGCGCTGGCATCCGGCGCAGCGGCGTGGACCACCAGCCCATTGCCCATGGCCATGGGGTGCAGCGTCACGCCGTTGGGCCGTGGGAATCCCGGCCCGCCCAGGCGCGCCACCACGCGGTGGGTCTCTTCCAATG
>Ga0154020_10002145_pt1 | contig 24012 bp, 19 predicted proteins | sample Klosneuvirus_201_FD_109709 | JGI IMG/M metagenome (GOLD analysis project Ga0154020, IMG submission 109709) | Active sludge microbial communities from wastewater, Klosterneuburg, Austria - Klosneuvirus_20160825_MG | ecosystem: Engineered > WWTP > Aerobic digester > Activated sludge | place...
ATTACAAATCAGTAGCTCTGGCCAACTGAGCTACATCGGCTTTTTTGTTCGAATTTCAACGAACGCACTACCCTCAAAAAAGGGATTGCAAATGTAGAAAAGCGATTTCAAATTGACAATTATTTAAAAAAATAAATTTTTCAGCAGAAAACATAAAAAAAGGCTCTTAGATATAAGAGCCTTTAAAATAATATTCGAATTTAGGCAAATAATCGACTTAGTCGATTACTTTCGCTAAGGGATACCTTTTTTTCCACATTTTAAAAGCGGCCATGCTGTGAACAACCATCAAAGTTTTATGATCCAACTGAACTTTAATGCGTGTTGCAGAATCGCGAACCGGTTCTTTAACAATTTTTGCCTTCTTCTTCGGGCGACGTACCATAACTAAAAAGATATGTATTTGATTAAATCTTTATCGGGAACAAGAAAAGAACCCTAAATGTTTTTAGAATGAAGAAACAATTATTGTACCAACTAAATAGACACTAAGTGAAACCAGTGAAACTACTCTAATTTTAACCAAAATCATTTTATCATTTGCTGTCCAAAGAAACGATAATTGGTGGAATATTATTCGTTAAGAGAAGTTAATTATTAAAAAAAATATTAATCTTTCATTTTACTCAAATAATGGCATTCTGGAGGTTAACTTTTTATGCAATCGAGCTGCCCTATTTCCCATAAGTTAAGCTTGACTCATGACACAAAAGCACAGAACAAGTTAAAATACACGACTATATCAATGATTTAAGCAGTTGGAATCAATAGATAGACAAAATGACGGTAAATGGTTCAATACATCTTTACAACCATCTCAGCCAGGCGATTGCTGTAACCCATTTCATTGTCGTACCATCCCACTATTTTTATCATTTTTCCTAGAACAGAGGTTAATTCGGAGTCAAAAATGCAAGATGATGGGTTTCCGATAATGTCAACTGACACGATCGGATCTTCTGTGTATTCCAGGATACCTTTCATGAAGGTCTCAGAGGCCTTTTTAAAGGCTGCGTTAATTTCTTCAACTGATGCTTCTTTGGTAAGAACACACGTGATATCGGTCAAAGAACCATCAGGTGAGGGAACCCTAATCCCTGCACCGCCCAATTTTCCCTGCAGGTGTGGTAAAACTTCCCCTAATGCCTTCGCAGCTCCGGTAGTTGTGGGAATGATAGAGACCGCTGCAGCCCGGGCTCTTCTTAAATCTTTATGGGGAGCGTCGTGAATATTTTGATCGCCGGTATAAGAATGTACTGTCGTGACAAATGCCTTCTCAATTCCCCATATATCATCTAACAGCTTTAACATAGGAGCTGCATTATTGGTAGTGCAAGATGCATTTGAAACCACAGTGTCTTCAGCTTTCAGATCCGCCTCATTCACCCCAAGTACTATAGTTTTTACATTTTCCTTGCCTTTAGCCGGTGCAGACAGTACAACCTTTTTTGCTCCTGCCTGTTGATGCAATTGAGCACCTGCAAGATCAGTGAACTTACCCGTGCATTCCAGCACTACATCAATATTCAATTTCTTCCAGGGAAGTTTTGCAGGATCTTTCTCTGTGAAACTTTGAATTGATATACCATCGATAATTAAATGACTGTCATTAGACTCTACACTTCCCTTATACCTGCCGTGAATGGAATCGTATTTAAAAAGGTGAGCCAGGGTCTTATTGTCGCTTAGATCGTTAATTGCAACTAGCTCGACATTCTTTTTTGATAACAATACTCTGGTGGTCATCCGACCGATTCTTCCGAATCCATTTATTGCAACGCGTATTTTAGTCATATTTGGATATAAAAATTAGTACTAATAAAATTCAGAGTCGGATAATGACAGGAAGTAAAAAGCAAACATCTGTTGAAATTATTCCGGGTTTTAAAACTACTCCAGATGTTTCTCGGCATGATAGCTGGATCTTACAAGCGGACCACTCTCAACATAGCGAAATCCCAATTCAAGGCCAATCATTTTTAGTTCAGCGAACAAATCAGGATGGATAAATTCTGCTACTGGCAAATGATCTTTGGTTGGTTGCAAATACTGTCCAAGTGTAAGAATAGAAACATTAGCCATGCGTAGATCTTTCATTGATTCAACTACCTCCTCTTTACTCTCGCCAAGACCTAACATAATACCGGATTTGGTGGCGACATCCGCATCACTTATTCTTTTAAGCGCTTCGAGACTCCTGTCGTATTTTGCCTGGATGCGAACCTGCTTGGTCAGTCGACGTACGGTCTCCAGATTATGAGAAATTACTTCCGGTTTTTCGTCTACTACTCTCTGTAAGTTTTCCCAATTACCCTGAAAATCTGGGATGAGCGTTTCCATTGTTGTTCCTGGTGAATACTCCCGAATCTTTCTGATGGTTTCTACCCAAATAATAGATCCGCCATCTTTCAAATCATCGCGATCTACTGAGGTAATCACACAATGTTTGATGCCCATAAGTTTAACTGACTTCGCAACCCGCAGTGGTTCAAACGGATCAACAGCCTCAGGTTTTCCTGTTGCCACACTGCAAAAACCACAACTGCGCGTACAAACATTTCCCAGGATCATGAAAGTAGCTGTTCCTGCTCCCCAACACTCACCCATGTTTGGACAATTTCCGCTCTGGCAGATTGTATGCAATTTATGCTCGCTGACAATCTCTCTCACCTTCGCATATTCCTTCCCAGTTGGAAGTTTGACTTTCAACCACTCAGGTTTTCGAGGCTTATTCTCCGTTGGATTATGGATTATCTGATCCAATTTTATATAAATTTTGGTTAATAATTAAAGCTTCTTCGATGTAAAGAAACACACTATACATTGCATACAAATTACAGCTACCACTTCGCCCCCCACAGAAGTGTTATGAAGAAATTCACATAAAGATTATCATTCTTATTGTAAGCCATTATCGGAATGGCTTTAGGAAAATAATCCAAAGTGACTCCGGTCTCTAAAGCAGTAACTTTTTGCTGCCACATGGAATATTCAAAGGACAAGGCGAATTTCGCATAGATCCCCGGGTGAAATTTCATTTGATCAAACCCTTTAAAATAGGGCCCGGGTCCATAAATATTCTCTACGGATTGATGCAATGGATCATCCGGATTATATTGTTGTACCGCCACCACTTTAAATAATGAATCGAATTGGGAATCTAACAAAACTTCAAGATACAAGGGTTTCGTCATTCCAAGATTTGCTCCGAAGTAATAATTAAATCTGACTTCAACCCCGCTGCGCTCCCCTTTACCAAACAGGACATTTTGCATTCCGTATCCGGCTCTTAGCATGTATACATAATTCAGCTTCCCGAAGAAGAAGGGACGCGAATCAGGGTAGTACGGGTTCGGTTGTTTATATTGTTTTGGATGCCGGAGTGAAACCAAATCCATGTCCAGCATTTTCTTTTTATAACCTGTTTTATGCCAGCCTCTTTTAAATGATATTCCGAAACCATTAGAATGCAGAGTCAACCCACCTTCGGCTTCATTACGAAATAAAATTTGCACACCTTCTTCAGTAGGCCTCAATGAATCCTGCCCATGCACATGGGATGCAAACAATAAAAAAAAGGTGATGTAAAATATACAGCGCATATTCAATACAAAACTAAGAATTTTCTATGTGATTCCTGCGTCAAATGAAATGAAACAAAAATTAATAACATCAAATAGCTTCATTTGTTCATTTGATCATGGCTTTCAATAACTTTGTCAGATGGAATCAATGTACACCATTTATAAAGGCGAACTTAGAACAGAGTCGAAACACTTAAAATCAGGTTCAACAATCATATCCGATGCACCACCGGATAATCAAGGAAAAGGTGAAGCCTTCTCTCCGACAGACCTCTTATGTGTGGCATTGGCCACATGTATGTCAACCCTAATGGGAATCGCAGCTAATACTCATCATCTCAATATTGACGGGATGAAATTACGCATTGTCAAAAAAATGTTGAGTAATCCACGTAAAGTTGGTGAAGTCCAAATTGATTTTGATATGCCTGAAAATAGTTTCAGCGCTAAAGAAAAAGATATCCTTGAACGAGCTGCCAGAACTTGTCCCGTCGCATTGAGTCTCCACCCCGACCTCGTTCAAAATGTTCATTTTCACTATGGAGAATGACTATAAACAAGAAAAGCGAACCGGAATCCGATTCGCTGAAATATTGGGGAAAATCTGAGACTAACTACGGATTTCTTTATGCGATTTCGTCTTATTTATGTCACCATAAGCAGGACATTTCTCATGCGATTTGCATGAAGCAAAGAAGAGACTGATTACGGCCACAAATGCACAAGTACGAAGGAAGTTTTTCATCTTTTTGAATAGATTGTTTGGTCTGAGAACGAATGTTCTAAGATAATGTTGTGATTATTACGATTAAAGCCTTGCAAAAATACCTTTTTACACAAAATTAACAAGCCTAAGTTTTCAACATATTAACAGCAGTCGATTTTATATAAAATTGGCTGATTCGGCTATATTCCTTTTTCTCTTGGTATTTTCACACAATGAATGGAATACAACCTTTAATCGACGATAGTTGGAGGAATTTCCTTGAGGAGGAGTTTAATTCAGCCTATTTCAAAGAAATAAAAGATTTTCTCGTTTCTGAAAAGAGGGCAGATAATCTCATTTATCCTCCGGGTTCACAGATTTTTTCGGCATTTGACAGAACTCCATTAGATAAAACAAAAGTAGTTATCCTTGGACAGGATCCCTATCACGGACCCGGACAAGCACATGGTCTTTCATTCTCGGTACCTGAAGGAATTGCCATTCCCCCTTCTCTGAGAAATATATTTAAAGAGTTGAAAACAGACATTGGTATAGACAAGCCTCTTTCAGGAAATCTTGAATTATGGGCAAGTCAAGGAGTACTTTTATTGAATGCCACTCTCACTGTTCGTGCAAACGTTGCAGGATCACATCAAAATCGTGGTTGGGAAAAATTTACCGATTCGGTGATCCAAAAATTGTCCAATCATAAATCCAATCTTGTTTTTATTCTCTGGGGAAAATACGCTCAAGCGAAGGAGTCATTAATCAATCCAAATAAACATTTCATTCTTAAAGCAGCTCACCCTTCTCCTTTTGCCGCAGACAGAGGATTTTTTGGATGTAAACATTTCTCGAAAACAAATGAATATCTCAAGAAAAAAGGAATCCCCGAAATAGACTGGAATCTCTAATCGTTCGTTTACACAGATATAGACTGAATACCCGATAAGAAGAATGATTTTTTTACAAAAGGCACAACATGAAGTAAATATTTTTCTTGCCCTCTTCCGATCAGGCAGAGGTAGAATGTATTTTCCGAGATTTTTTTTAGTGCTAACATGCATTGTGCTTCAGTCTTCACTTCATGCACAAAAAACAATTGGATTAATAATTCACCCTGCAGATTCCTCTCAAACCCATGAATTTTCTAAAATCAATAATGAACTTCTCACACAGAAATATTTTCGCGACACTATCCAGGCAAAGAGAGAACTGCAATCAACACTCTTAAAATTGCAGGCAAGTGGTTATTTAGCTGCTAGTTTCGACTCAGTTTATATTGACTCGGCTTTTATGCATGCCAATCTTTTTCTTGGACCGGTTTACAAAATGGCTTTCCTCGGGAAGGGCAATGCAGATAATTCCTTTTTGTCCGGAACAGCACTTCGGAAAAATTATACATCCTCAAAGGCCTTTAATTATAAGGAGGTTACTAAAATCCAGGACCGCATCCTCAGGAATTGTGAAAATCAGGGGTATCCATTTGCAACCCTGAAATTGGACAGCATCTCAATCGAAGATGAAAAGATTCACGCACAAATACTTCTGCAAAAAAATAAGGTTGTAACTATAGACAGTGTCATCATCAAAGGAAATGCCACTGTGGCTCCTGTATTTATTTATAATTACATTGGAGTTAAACCGGGGGACTTATATGACGAATCACAAGTCTCAAAAACCAGTAATCGTCTAAGAGAACTCGCATTTGTCAGAGAAATTAGGGAATCGCGAATTGAGTTTACTGACAAACTAACCAAACTGGAACTTTACCTGGAGAATAAAAAGGCCAGCCAGTTCGATGGGATTTTGGGATTACTCCCTGACGAAAACAAGGATGGTAAATTTAAAGTTACCGGCGAGGCTCATATCAAACTGCAAAATTCCTTACGACGAGGTGAAATCATTGAATTAAACTGGAAACAACTTCCATCCAGCTCTCAGGATTTAAAACTGCGGGCTTTTTATCCATTTCTTCTAAATACACCTTTCGGAATCGAGGGCTATCTCTCAATATTCAGAAAAGACAGCACGTATATCGATGTTATAAAAAGTCTTGGCGTGCAATATTCCTTTTCCGGCAATAATTATGTCAAAGCATTTGTGAAGGATAAACAAAGTGATTTGCAAACTTCGAAAGGGCTTGAAAATGCAACAGTACTCCCTACCTATGCCGATATTACAATTCTCTCTTATGGCCTCACCTTTCACTATGAGAATCTTGATTATCGACTAAATCCGAGAAGGGGATTTAGTTCAGAAATGACGGGGAGCATTGGTAACCGTGACATCCGAAAAAATCAGGATATAAACCCTGCTTTATATGACAGTATCAGGTTGAGAACAACTACCTATCAGGCTGAAATTTCTTTTGACAAATATTTTTCTTTATCGGGCAGGCATGTGTTAAATCTTGGAAGTATTGGAGGCTATATCTATAATCCTGAAATATTCAGCAATGAATTATTCAGGATAGGCGGATTGAGATCTTTACGTGGCTTTGACGAAGAGTCCATTTACGCGTCTACATATGTGATTGGTAAACTGGAGTATAGGTATTTGCTCGAACAAAATTCATTTCTATTCGCTTTCTTCAATTCTGCATGGTATGAAAATCAAAGCCGAAATACTTTTTTAACTGACACCCCGTTTGGTTTTGGAGCAGGAATTAACTTTGAAACTAAGCTGGGGATTATGTCTGTCAGTTATGCACTTGGAAAACAATTTGACAATCCGATATTATTAAGGAATGGAAAAATCCATTTTGGGATTGTGAATTATTTTTAGTGCCGAAAACAGAACGCAGATAAGGCTGATTAAAAATGCTTTACACGGTTTAATATTTGATTTTAAATAATGAGAATGCTTATTGGTTTCGTACTATACTGTCCAGGGTTAGACTGATCCAATTTCTTTTCTCTTTGGCCGTCCAAATGACGATTAAAAAATAACTAATTTGCGCCCTTATGAAATTACAAAACGATTTACTGTTAAGGGCAGCAAGGGGCGAAAAAACTGAACGAACACCTGTTTGGATGATGCGACAGGCAGGCAGGATCCTTCCGGAATACAGAGAAGTCAGGAAAAAGATAGGCGGCTTTAAGGAACTGGTTGAGACACCTGCTGCAGCGGCAGAGGTTACCGTTCAACCGGTGGACATACTTGGAGTTGATGCAGCGATAATCTTTTCTGATATACTGGTTATTCCTGAAGCGATGGGGCTTTCCTATCAAATGGTAGAATCTACCGGGCCTTGGTTTGAAAAAACAATTCAATCAGAATCGGATATTGAGAAATTAAAAATTGCAGAAGCCGGAGATCTGGATTATGTCATGAAAGCTATTGAGCTTAGCAAAAAATCTTTGGACGGACGCGTCCCTCTGATTGGTTTTGCAGGAGCGCCTTGGACCATATTCTCTTATATGATTCAGGGAAAGGGCAGCAAGACTTTCAGTGAAGCCAAGAAATTTTTATATACTGAACCAGTTATATCACACAAACTGCTTCATAAGATTGCAGAAAGCACCATTAATTATCTGAAGGGGCAAATTAAATCAGGAGTAGATATCATACAGATTTTTGATTCCTGGGCAGGGGTTTTATCGCCGGAACAATACAAAGAATTTGCCCTTCATTATATTGCTATGATTTGTGATGCAATATGCGAAGTACCTGTAATTGTTTTCGCAAAAGGAGCACACTTTGCAAGAAAAGAGATGTCCAAATTAAACTGTGACGTGATTGGCCTCGACTGGAACATGGATGCAAAGGAAAGCCGTGAGATGATTGGCAACAATAAAACTCTTCAAGGGAATATTGACCCTTGTCTTTTATATGCAAGCGAAAGTACCATTCAACTTGAAACGGAAGAAATGCTGAAAGCCTTTGGTCCTTTCAGGCACATTGCAAACTTAGGTCATGGTCTCTACCCTGATACCGACCCGGAAAAAGTAAAATTCTTTGTGGAGACCGTCAAGAGTTTCAAGCACTCCATTTAAAATAAATATTGCCGGAGCAATTAATCATTTGCTTTAAAATAACATTGCTAACAAACAGGTATGATAGAAAAAGGCAATAAAAAGATTATTCGTGCCTGGACGATGTACGATTGGGCGAATTCCGCCTACTCTCTTGTTATTACCTCTGCCCTCTTCCCTATCTACTTTCATGCGATAACTACAACCGATAACAATAATATGGTTAAGTTCATGGGACGCACATATAACAGTGACTCCTTACAAACTTATGCCATTTCTTTTGCTTTCCTTCTCATTGCAGCCATCAGTCCAATTCTTTCTTCCATTGCAGACTATAGCGGCAGAAAGAAAAGGTTTATGTACTTCTTCAGTACTTTGGGAGCAATCTCATGTGCTGCTTTATTTTTCTTCGATTCACTTGATACACTTTGGATTGGTGTTCTGGGATCCATCTTAGCTGCCATAGGCTATGCAGGAAGTATCGTTTTCTACAATGCCTTTCTTCCGGAGATTGCTGAGATTAAAGATCAGGACAAAGTTAGTGCACGTGGCTTTGCTATGGGTTATATTGGAAGCTCTCTGCTTTTAATATTCTCTCTCACGATGATTCTTTTCCCTCAATGGTATGGAAATATAGAAAGCGGGACAGCAACCAGGCTTGCCTTCTTGTTGGTCGGATTATGGTGGTTTGGATTTGCACAATACACATTTCATTATCTACCACATAACGTGTACGATCAAAAACCAAGGGGCAGATATATATTCAATGGCTACTTAGAATTAAAAAAAGTTTGGTTTGAATTGAGGCACAGCAAGCGGCTGAAAACTTTTCTTCTCTCATTTTTCTTTTACAATATGGGAGTTCAGACCGTCATGTATGTCGCTACACTCTTTGGCGATGGAGAATTACATCTGCCCTCTTCTATCTTGATAGCAATTATCCTCATCATCCAGTTTGTTGCAATTGGTGGTGCCTTTTTATTCAGTTCATTATCTAAACGATTCGGAAATATTTATTCAATTTCCATCTCGTTGATTATCTGGGTTGGGATTTGTATTGGAGCCTACTTTTGCGACAAAAGATTTGGAGTTGATGAGCAGACTATGTTTATGATTTTGGCTGCCGTTGTGGGGCTGGTAATGGGTGGAATTCAATCGCTCTCCCGTTCTACTTATTCTAAACTGCTTCCGGAAACAAAGGACCATGCATCGTATTTTAGTTTTTATGACGTTTGCGATAAACTGGGCACTGTATTAGGTACATTTGCATTTGGATATATTAATGAAATAAGCGGGAGCATGAGAAACAGCATTATTGTGCTGGCAGTTTTTTTCATTATCGGCCTGATTTTGTTACTTCGTATGCGGAAAGAAAAGTCACCCGAGTTGGAAGGGCTAATTGCCTGATCCTACAAAATTAATTGGTTAAAGAGCCCTATGATTGTAGATATATTTATCCCTTGCTTTATTGATCAGATTTATCCTGATACTGCCATGAATATGGTTAAGGTGCTTGAAAAGGTAGGTTGTGCAGTAAATTACAATGCTGAACAAACATGTTGTGGACAACCAGCTTTTAATGCTGGTTACTGGGATCAATGTAAGTCCGTCGGCGAAAAATTTATCCGCGACTTTCCGAATGACAGATATATAGTTACACCATCGGCATCTTGTGTGGGAATGGTTAGAAACTACTATCCTGAACTTTTCCATAACACGGCAATGCACAATCAATTTAAAACAGTACAGAAGAATATCATTGAATTTTCCGAATTTCTGGTGAAGGTTTTAAATGTAACTGATGTTGGAGCAAAATTAGACGGGGTCGGAACCTATCATGATTCATGTAGCGGACTACGAGAAGTTGGTATTAAAGAGGAGCCAAGAATATTATTAAAAAATGTGAAAGGTCTTGAAATCATTGAGATGAAAGACACCGAAGTTTGTTGCGGATTCGGGGGTACTTTTTCCGTGAAGTATGAAGGTATTGCAGTAGGGATGTCTGAGCAAAAAATAATTCATGCAGAGGCAACAAATGCCGAGTATTTAATCTCGACAGATTCGTCTTGTCTTATGCACATGCAAGGTTATATGCAGAAGTCGGGAAAGAAATTGAAAACTATGCATCTTGCAGATGTATTAGCCAGTGGCTGGTAAGAACTATTTCGATTTCGAATAGCTCAGATAATTTTATAGTTTTTGTATTCGCCTATTCTCCATCCCGTCATCTTTTCAAGATTCATTTTAAATCGTGATTTGATACTCAATTTTTTCTGAGAAGGGTCAAATTGAAATTTCCAGTTTTTGCTCTTGATCCGGTTTTGCATAACAGCAGGATGTGTTCCCCTGAAAGGAGCCAGAGAGTCAATACCTGAATAATCAAATTCATTCCCGGTGCTGACATTTTTTTTCATCCAGTCGTCCGAATGCCAGAGCTTGTGGAAGTATTTTTGTTTTTCCTGTTGTTTTCCCGGAGGCTTGACCCATCCATAATGATAAATGGAAGCATTGCATTCTTTTACACGCAAAGGCCTTCCGTTCTTTTGAAAACCCTGAGCATCGCGGAACGATTTTATAAGAGGGTCATTCTTTATAATCCTTACTTCCTTCCGATACCATTTTACAGAATCCCCGACAAAGTCATAGGAACCGTAAAAGTGAATGTAATCAAAAAGCAAACCTTCAACCTGATTGCTGTCTTTCCATTTCAACATTGCTTTCTTCACATGCGGAATGTACTTCTCATGTAAAACTTCGTCAGCCTGGATATAGAAGCACCAGTCTGTTCCCTTTGAAATCAGCTGCATTGCTTTGTTGGTTTCTTCGGCAAGAACCTTACCTCCCTCTCGCAAGGAATCATCCCAAACACTTTCCCTGATAATTATTTTCGGAGAGGCAATATCCTGAATCAGTCTTTTCGTTTCATCATCTGAATTTCCAACCAGGACAATAAATTCATCACAAAGAGGAAGTATTGAAGTGATCGCTTCTACTACAGGGTAGTCAAATCGAATGGCATTCCGTATAAAAGTGAAACCTGTAACTTTCATTGAATCAGATTCCTGTATAATTGAAAGGAGTTACAGACTTTAGTGTCGCTTTAACCTGATCAGATACATCAAGCTTGTCGATAAAATTTTGCAAGGCAAGCTGGTCAATACGTTTCCCTGTTCGGGTCAGGTCTTTAAGAGCTTCGTAGGGGTTTGGGTAGTTTTCTCTGCGGAGTATTGTTTGAATTGCTTCTGCCACAACAGCCCAGTTAGCTTCGAGATCTTTATTCAGTGCTTCTTCATTTACTTTAATCTTCGATAATCCTTTCAGCAGCGATTTAATTGCAATAACTGTATGCGCAAATGGCACGCCTGCATTTCTTAGCACCGTCGAATCGGTGAGATCGCGCTGAAGACGTGAAACGGGGAGTTTCGCCGAAAGGTGTTCGAACAGAGAATTGGCAATGCCCAGATTACCTTCTGAGTTTTCAAAGTCAATCGGATTTACTTTATGAGGCATTGCAGAGGACCCCACTTCACCTTCCTTAATCTCCTGTTTAAAATAATCCATAGATATGTAAGTCCACATGTCCCGGTCAAAATCAATTAATATAGTATTGATCCGTTTCAGATTATCAAACAAGGCTGCAAGATCATCATAATGCTCAATTTGTGTAGTGAACTGTTGTCTTGAAAGTCCTAAGACCTGATTCACAAAATAGTTGGCAAATACTTTCCAATCCAATTCAGGGTAAGCAACATGATGTGCATTAAAATTTCCGGTAGCCCCGCCAAACTTTGCAGAAAAAGGAATTTTATTCATCAAGTTAACTTGTCTTTCGATTCGCTCAATAAAGACTTTAATCTCCTTGCCTAGTCGTGTCGGAGAGGCTGCCTGACCATGAGTTCTGGCAAGCATCGGAAGTTCAGCCCATTCATGACTGAGTTTCTCCATTACAGCAATCAGATCCTTTAACAGAGGGAGATAACAATTCTGCACTGCATCTTTAATTGCAAGAGGAAAAGCTGTATTATTAATATCCTGTGAGGTGAGACCAAAATGAATAAACTCCTTGTATTGATCCCATCCCAGATCCTTCATTTTATCTTTTAAAAAATATTCAAGGGCCTTGACATCATGGTTGGTTACCTTCTCTTTTTCCTTAATCAATAATGAATCCTTGCCTGAAAAATTGAGGTAAAGATTTCGAAACTGTTCAATGGGCTTCTTGTTAATGCCCTTTAACTGAGGCAAAGGAATTTCACATAAAGCTAAAAAATACTCAATTTCAACTTTGAGACGGTATTTCATTAAGGCCTCTTCTGAAAAAAAAGCTGCAAGCTCCGTAGTTTGATTTTTGTAACGACCGTCAACAGGCGAAATGGCAGTCAGTGCATTTGAATCCATGTATCGAATTTAAAAAGAAGCGCGAAGGTACGAAAGACTACAGTCAAATAAGAAAAGAGGTAAATGTCTCATAATCTATTAAATATCGTCTTTTCAAAGAATAAAACGGCTCAAAAAGATGAACCGATATGAGATATGTTAAATATTAATTAAATAATTCGGAAACTTTGTAAATGAAAATAGTTTCCATAGTTTTGCGCCGCAATGGAGAAAAACACTACAGACGACCTGTTAATTGAGGACAGGATATTAGAAACGGCACGAGAACTTTTCTTCAGAAATGGTATCAAAAGTGTGACCATGGATGACATAGCCTCCTATCAGGGTATTTCAAAGAAAACAATTTATCAATATTATAAAGATAAGAACGCGCTAATCAACTCATTTACCCGAAATCAAACCAAGTGTCAACATGATGACATGTGTTTAATAAGAAAAGAAGCTGACAATGCTATTGAAGAACTCCTAGAGTCCATGAAATATGTAGGTCAATTTTTCTCCAAGATTAATCCGGGAATGTTTTATGACTTGAGAAAGTACCATCCTGCAGCATGGACTATTTTCAGGAAATTTAAGGAAGATGAATTAGCAGGATTCATAGAGGAGAACTTAAGAAAAGGAATCAAACAAGGTCTTTACAGAAATGAACTTAAAATTAAAATTCTGGCCAGACTCCGATTGGAGCAAATTGAATTAGCACTGGATCCAAAAAAATATCCTCCCGATCAATTTAACATTGTGGATGTTCAACTGACAATGATGGAACACTTCCTACAAGGAGTAGTTACACTCAAAGGTCACCGGTTGTTAAATAAATACAATAACATCGTTGAAGAAGAATAGCAAATTAAATTTCGCATAGCATAATTAAAACCATTCACATTCTTATCTGTATGAAAAAAATAACAATTCTATTTCTGATTTGTATCGGATCATCAAACCTGATGGCTCAAAGCAGGGATAGTGTCTTTCAACTAACTATCAAGCAGGCGATTGCTTATGCATTAGAAAACCAAAAAGATGTACAAAATGCAAAACTTGATGCTGAAATTTCGAAAGCTCAGGTCAAAGAAATTCTAGGTATTGGTTTACCACAACTTAGCAGTAGTTTCGATATCAAGGACTACGAAGAGCTACCGACTTCCTTAATTCCCGGAGAATTTTTTGGAGGGGACGCAGGGACTTTTATTCCCTTGAAATTCGGGACAAGATGGAATGCAACGGCTAGCCTATCGGCTTCTCAACTGATTTTTGATCCTACCTATCTAATCGGTGTAAAGGCTACAAAAACTCTTCGCGAACTTTCGAATAAAAATGTTACTCGAACAGAAATTGAAACGGCAGTAAGCGTATCAAAAGCATACTACAATTTAATTCTTCTTATGGAACGCAAGAAGGCCGTTGATGCCAACCTGGCCCGTATTCAAAAATTGCATGATGATACAAAAGCTCTTTATTCAAATGGCTTTGTTGAAAAACTGGATCTTGACAGGGTAACAGTAACATACAACAATGTTAAAACTGAGATTGAAAAATTTAACCGGCTTGTCAATATGGCTAACAATCTTCTAAAATTCCAAGTTGGAATGGATCAAACGGCTGTGCTTATTGCTACCGAAACCATAGACGCGGAAGCATTGAAAAACATGTCGGTAAGTGTTGAAAAATATGACATTTCACAACGTATAGAATATTCCCTTTTGGAAACACAAAAAAAATTACAGGTATATAACGTTAAGAGGTTCCGATCCGGATATTATCCAAATCTTGTTGCCTATGGCAGCCTGAGTACCTCAGCTCAAAGGAACAAATTTGACATCTTCGATTCGGATAAAGGCTGGTATGCAACCGGACTGATCGGGGCTACCCTCAATTTGCCATTATTCGATGGGTTTCAAAAACACAACAAGATAAAACAAGAAAAACTCTCACTACGAAAAATAGATAATGAAATACACAGGTTTGAAGAAGCTGTTAGCCTCGAAGTGAGTGCCAACAGAGACGCTTTAATAAACTCGATCAACTCATTGAACATTCAAGAGCAGAATCTTTCCTTGGCAAATGAAATTTACACAACTTCAAAAACCAAATATGATGAAGGAGTAGGCTCCAATCTCGAAGTTCTGGATGCTGAGTCTTCACTCAAAGATTCACAAGCCAATTATTTTAATGCCTTATACGACGTAATGATTTCCAAAATTGATCTTGATAAGGCAACAGGTAAATTCATTTACTAATTCTCACTATAAAATCTCTCCTCAAAATAATATACACAGACTATGAAAAATATATTTGCACTTATTTTACTTGGCGGATTTCTGGTATCCTGCACCAATGGCGAAAAATCATCGGACAAAAAAACAGAGCTTGAAAACCTTAAGAAACAACAATCTGAATTAAAGGAAAAAATTGTTGCTCTGGAAAATGAGTTGGCAGAAGGCGACTCATTAACTGACATCCGTTCCAAAAACGTTGGTGTCACAGAAATGCAGAGTAGTCCATTTCATCATTACATTGAAATCCAGGCGAAAGTTGAAGGAGATGAAGATGTAATGATCAGCGCTGAAAGTATGGGCTCTATAACAGCGGTAAATGTAAAAGCGGGCGATAAAGTTTCAGTCGGTCAAATACTTGCTCAAGCAGATGATCGAATTATCCGTCAGGGAATCGCTGAATTGCAGTCACAACTTGATTTGAGCACACAGCTTTTTAACAAGCAGAGAAATTTGTGGGATCAAAAGATAGGAAGCGAAATCCAGTTCCTTCAGGCTAAAGCAAATAAGGAATCGATGGAAAAAAGGATGGCAGGTCTACAGCAACAGTGGGACTTAACAAAAATTAAATCTCCTATCAATGGCACTGTTGATCAGGTAAACATTAAGATTGGAGAAACTGTAGCACCCGGAGTCCCCGCCTTCAGGGTTGTCAACCTGAGTTCACTCAAAGTTGTAGGCGAAGTTGCTGAATCATTTATAAGCAAAGTAAACAAAGGGAACGATGTGCTTATATATTTTCCAGATCAGGAAAAAGAAATAAAAAGCAAATTGAATTATTCAGGCCAGGCTATCAATGCTCTGAACCGAACTTTTAATGTTGAAGTCCGACTTAATCCTAAAGAAGGAAATTTCAATCCGAACATGGTGGCTGTGTTGAAAATTGTAGACTACACTTCTCCTAAAGCACTCACAGTTCCGGTTGGTTCAATCCAGAAATCAAGCGATGGTGAATTTGTTTATGTTGCAACGCCTGAAAATGGCAAAACTTTGGCCCGGAGAAAAAAGGTAAGTTCCGGAATGACTTACAACGGCATCACTGAAATTACCTCAGGATTAAGTGAAGGTGACAAGGTGATTACTTTCGGATATCAAAGTATCATCGATGGTGACATCATTCGTCTTTAATATACGGTAAACATACTCTCTCAATTGCAAATCCATTTTGAATAACGATATGAAAGACAATTTTAAAGAATTCAAACCATCTTCCTGGTCTATTGATAACAAGGTGGCCGTATTTATAATCACGCTGATTCTTACGATCGCCGGAATATCAGCATACAACAACCTACCAAAAGAAAGTTTCCCGGATATTTCTTTGCCGAATATTTATGTAAGCGTAATCTATCCCGGGACATCTCCGAAAGACATGGAGAATCTCATCGTACGCCCTATTGAAAAAGAGTGTAAAAATATCGCCGGTGTTAAAAAAATCAAAAGCAATTCACTACAGGACTACTGCAATGTTGTTGTTGAATTTAACTCGGATGTAAATATTGACGATGCACGCCAGAAGGTAAAAGATGCAGTTGACAGATCGAAGCGTGATCTTCCTAAAGATTTAAAAAACGAACCGGAAATTATTGATGTAAACTTTGCTGATCTTCCAATCATGCAGGTAAATATCAGCGGAGATTATGACCTGAATAAACTCAAGCATTATGCGGATGATGCAAAGGACAGGCTTGAGAGCATGAAGGAAGTAAAAAAAGTGGAAATGATCGGCGCTCTGGAAAGAGAGATTCAGATCAATGTTGACATGTTAAAAATGCAGGCAGTCGGTGTATCTATGGGTGATATCGCCAGAGCGGTACAATCCGAAAATCTGACCATGCCCGGAGGTTCCGTAAATATTGAAGGTGTACGACGTTCCTTGAGTGTCAGCGGAGAATTCCGCAATGTGGATCAAATTGGAAACCTGATAATAAACGGTATTAATGGAAAACCAGTCTATTTAAAAAATATTGCGGAAGTAGTTGACAGTTATAAAGAACAGGAAAGCTATGCAAGGCTGGATCATAAAAATGTGATCACCTTAAACATCATCAAACGAAAAGGAGAAAACCTGATTGAGGCTTCAGATAAGATTGTTGCTCTGATGAATGATCTGCAAGAAAACTACTGGCCAAATGATGTGAAAGTTACGTTGACAGGAGACCAAAGCGAGCAGACAAGAACAACTCTACACGATCTCATCAATACAATAATTATCGGCTTCGTATTGGTATTTCTAATCCTCATGTTTTTCATGGGAACTACCAATGCATTTTTTGTGGCTATGTCTGTTCCTCTATCCATGTGTCTGGCTTTTCTGGTGATGCCTACCATCGGATTTACGCTTAACATGATTGTACTGTTTTCGTTTCTTTTGGCATTAGGAATAGTGGTCGATGATGCAATTGTTGTAATCGAAAATACGCATAGAATTTTTGCAAATGGAAAACGTCCAATTATTCAGGCAGCTAAAATGGCGGCGAGTGAAGTATTTATGCCGGTTCTTTCCGGTACTTTAACCACGCTTGCGCCGTTCATTCCTTTGCTGTTTTGGAAAGGAATTATTGGAAAGTTTATGTTTTTCCTGCCGGTGACGCTTATTGTTACATTAATGGCATCATTGATCGTTGCCTACATCATCAATCCGGTATTCGCTGCCCAATTTATGAAGCCACATGCTGAAAGTGATCCGGCGAAAGATAAAAAATCACTGAAGAGATCACTGATATTCTTTATCATAGCCATTGTAATTGGTTACATGATTGATTTTGGAACAGGAAATTTTGGTGTACTGGCGCTCCTCCTCTATTTATTAAATCATTACTGGTTGCGATTTGTCATCAAAAGATTTCAGGAACATGCGTGGCCTAAATTTCAGACCAAATACAAGCAGCTGCTATTATGGTGTCTGCATCGTCCATGGACAATGATGCTAAGCACATTTGGCATATTTATTATTTCAATTTTCATGATTGCAGTCAGGAACGGAGGGGTCAGCTTCTTCCCTACTGCTGATCCGAATTTTGTTTATGTCTATACAAGTTTACCGGTAGGTACAGATCAATCATACACTGACTCGATAACAAAGGTTGTCGAGGCTAAAGTGTATAAAGCTATTGAATGGCCGAATCCCATGGTGAAATCGGTAATCGCAAACGTGACCGTGAGTGTAACAGATCCTCAGGATGAAGATCAAAATAGCTATCCAAATAAAAGTAAAGTGTCGGTAGCTTTTGTCGAATTTGGGAAACGTGAAGGAAAATCCACCGGTGTATACCTTGATAAAATCCGAGAAGCCATTAAGGGAATTCCCGGAGCCGAAATAACAGTTGCTCAGGAACAAGGTGGACCACCAGTTGGAAAACCAGTTAACATTGAAATATCCGGAGACAACTATGAGGACCTTGTAGCGAGCAGCAAAGGATTAAAAAGATATCTCGATTCATTAAAAATTGACGGTGTCGAAGAATTAAGAAGCGACTTACAGGATTCCAAACCACAGGTGGTATTTAACATAGACAGGGAAAGAGCAAATCGTGAAGGGATATCGACATACACAATTGGAAACGAAATATTCTTAGGCGTTCTCGGAACCGATATTTCGAAGTACCGGGATCTGAACGATGACTATAATATCGTAATTAAATATCAGGATGATCAACGATATAACATTGACCTTTTACGAAATTTGAAAATTCTTTACAGAGATATGAGTATGGGTGGTCTGATAAGAAATGTGCCCATGTCATCATTCGCAGAAGTCAAATATTCCGATACCTATGGAATCATCAAGCGAAAAAATCAAAAAAGGGTTGTTACTGTGGCATCAAACGTTCTTGGAGGATACAATGAAAATGAAGTTGTGCAAGATGTCCAAAAGGCTATGAAGAACTTCAATGTACTTCCAGGGGTTAATATAGCCATGACAGGTTCGCAGGAAGAGCAAGCCGAAACTTCTGCATTCCTTGGATGGGCTATGATGACTGCCCTCCTCCTGATTGTGCTTATATTGGTTATTCAATTCAATTCTATCAGCAAACCAATAATAATCTTAACCGAAATTGTTTTCAGTATAATTGGAGTCTTCATTGGATTCTCCATATTTAAAATGGAATTTTCCATTGTGATGAGTGGCGTAGGTATTATTGCTTTAGCAGGTATCGTAGTAAGAAATGGAATTCTTCTTGTAGAATTCACCGAATTATTGCGTGAAAAAGGTGTGCCGGTATTCGATGCAATTGTTGAAGCCGGGAAGACACGAATGACACCTGTTATCCTGACAGCGCTTGCCGCTATGCTCGGATTAATTCCATTGGCGGTTGGATTGAATATTGACTTTGCACGATTGTTCAATGAATTTAATCCGCATATTTATTTTGGCGGAGACAATACTGCGTTTTGGGGACCACTATCATGGACTATGATCTTTGGATTAGGCTTTGCAACATTTATTACACTTATCATGGTACCGGTTATGTACCTACTTAGTGAGAGAATGAAAAACAAGGTGAGGCAATGGAGAGGAATAGCACAAGACATGGGAACCCGTCCTAAAAAAATGGAAGAATTGATCGAGGCTGAAATTTGATCCTGTCTTGAAAATTATTTATGGCGAATCCGAAAATAAAGATTTCAGTCGTTTCTTATCTTAACAGCAAGCCCTTTATTCTTGCTCTAAATAGTGCAAAATTAACTGATGAGATAGAAATTTCCTTGGACATTCCAAGTGACTGCGCTTCTAAGCTGATAGACAACCGTGTTGATATCGGCTTAGTGCCTGTGACGGTTATACCTGAACTTAGTGAAGCCAGGATTATTAGCAATTATTGCATCGCCGCAGATGGTAAAGTGGGTTCAGTTCTCCTTCTGAGCAATGCACCTTTGTCTGAAATCAAAAACATTTATCTCGATTATCAGTCAAGGACTTCGGTTCAGCTGGTTAAAATTCTAGCTGAGAAGTTCTGGAAAATTATACCGAAATGGTTGAGTGCAGATCCCGGATATGAAAAAAAAATCCTTGGAAAAACTGCAGGAGTTGTTATCGGAGACCGAGCCTTAGTGGAGAAAAAAAACTATCCATATGTTTATGACCTTGCAGAGGACTGGAAAAAGTTAACAGGGTTACCCTTCGTTTTTGCCTGTTGGGTAGCCAATAAGGATATTGATGTTCAAGTCCTGAATAAGCTGAATACCGCTCTTGAAAATACCTTAAATTTTATTCCGGAAGTTGTGGCAATGCATGCAGACTACAGTCTCAGCAAAAGAGATATAGAAAATTACTTTTCTGAGAATATTCAATATCTATTAGACGATAAAAAAAGGGAAAGTCTGGACCTTTTCCTCAAATACCTTAGTGAGACGTAGAATGAAAGCATGAAATAAAAGTTCAGATCTTAAACAAAAAAAACGCCGGACAAAATGCCCGGCGTTTTTTTTGTTTGGCAGTATTATTTGCTCAACTCCAGACGAACAGTTTTCCTGTAATTATCATTGAATAAAGTGATGAAATAAATTCCTGCACTTTGATCACTTAAATTCAGTTGATGTGTTCTACCATTCGGATGAGAAATTTGTTCGGCCTTAACTACCTCTCCCAGTAGATTTGTAACATTTACATTTAATGTTGCACCGACATTCTCCATTAAGAACATGTCGAGGTTGACAATTCCATCGCTCGGATTAGGATAGATACTGAAAGAAAATTGATCAGTGCTTTCACGTAAACTTGTTATGGTACAAGCTGTAGATACCAGCAAAGTTGGATAGTATGCCTCCATGAGCAATTTCATCCTGCTTGCTTGACCGACAGTGAACATATTCATACATAGATCATCGGTATAGTCCATATAATTCATGTACATGATTCCATTCCCAGGTGATGTACTGCAATTATCATACTTTGGAAGAGTAGAAGGACAGCCATAAGTTTCAACTTCCTGATTTGGTGTATCTGAAATTCCATCGCTTCCTGAGCAATTGGAATCGTCACCCCAAATATGTTCCATACCAAATGCATGTCCAACTTCATGTGTACTTGTGCGTCCTTTGTGATATGGCGTTGACACATTCCCTACACGTCCGAATGAATCATACAAAATAACAACTCCATATTCATCTGAATGAGTTCCTGATGGCGGTTCGGCATAACCAAGCAAACTACTTCCTAAGTTACAAACCCAAATATTAAAATACCGGTTTACATCCCATGCATCTAAGCCTCCGTTAGCATAATGCTTAATATTATTATTGGTACTGAAAGACGAAGAAGTGGTCAACCTTCTTTCTATGCCATTGGTAGGGTTTCCAAGTGGATCCGTTGCAGCCAGACAAAATTGAAAATTACTCGCTCCGGCAATACTTCTCCAAAATGAAGGCGTCGAACTTGTATCAGCATTCATTCGTGCAAAATCTTCGTTCAATACATCAATTTGAGAGAATATTTGTGCATCTGAAATATTTTGAGCCGTCGTTTTGTAAACAACATGAACAACAACAGGCAAAGTATAGACGACGTCATTAAGTCTGGATTGAACCTGATTTTGCATGAGTTCCTGGACTAAAAGCTCATCTTTTCGCTTATTTTCCAAATAATTTGGGTTTTCAGCCTTCATACGATTTACGTACTCAACAGTAGCGCACCGAATTTTTCTCATATCATTATCTGAAGCAAACGCAGAGCTACAGAATAAGATGATGAGGAATGAATTGAGTAAAAATTTCATTTTCATTAATTATTTGCTTTTAAGTGAATTTATAAGGACAAAAATACTGTATTAAATTAATTTTAACATGAAGGCTAGCATTTATAGCAGAGTTGTGACAAACCAAACATCTATCAAGCTTTTAAATTCAGTTTTTGCAAAAAAACACGCCTATCATACTCAATAACTTCACCGGGCTCCAGTTTTCCCAGACTCAATTTTTCAATTCCGATCCGAATGAGACGCAAGGTTGGAAAACCAACGGCGGCGGTCATTTTTCGAACCTGACGGTTTTTACCCTCTCTTAATTCCAAGGTAAGCCAGGATGTAGGAATATTTTTTCTGAATCGTACCGGAGGTTCTCTTTCAGGGAAATCAACCGGCCCTAAAACCGTTTCTGCCTTACATGGGAGTGATGTGTAAATCTTCCCTTTAAGGCTAAACCGAACACCTTCCATTAATGGAATACATTCTTTTTCAGTGATCAGACCTTCGACCTGAATGAGGTATTTTCTCCAATGAGCTTTCTCAGGTGTCAATATTGCATGATTTATCGCAGGATCATTACTCAATAAAATCAATCCTTCACTATCTGAATCAAGTCTCCCGATGGGATAAACATCCTTAGGGAAACTGAATTTCAAATCAGCCAAAGACTTGTTATCGCCTTCGTGTGTGAATTGAGATAACATACCATAAGGCTTGTTCAGGGCGAAGTATCTGAAGGTTTCCATTTGAATTAATAATTCAGCATATCAGACAATCAGTGCCTGATTCAAAATCAATAATAACAAAACTAATCTATTTTAACTGATAGTTCTTCAGGTGCCCAAATGACCTTCATCATTCCTACATAAAGTAACTATTTAGGTCACTAATAAATAATTATCTTTGACAATCGTGAATAAGCAAAAAAAATATATTGCAGGAATTTTACTAATGGTGCTGGCCAGCATCATTGTACCGCCTATGTATTTGCACGAACTCTTGCATGGTGATGAAAAAAAACCTGTGCCATGTTCTAATACCGCCGATGATCAAATCGGACAAATGCATGAGCACTGTTGCAATTTTCAATTTTCAATACCTCCACTCCATTCCTCTGTTTCAGATTTTCAGTTTCAACCTGCTTTATATAAATCTTTACTGTTGGCATCCATCACTTCGCTCGCCAGTAATTTTGTGCTTTTTATCCCTGATCAAAGGGGTCCACCCTGCTGTTAATGCCAAATAATTCCTGCCCACACTCCATTTACAGGTACTGACAAAATTTTGTCCGGAATTAAAAACGCTATCCAGTCAAAAGCATTCACAAAATTTAAAAGTAAAATTCGCATGAATAGATTTAAGCATATTTTGCTTACACTAACGCTTTTGGTATTTACAGGCTTTTTTAGCAAGGCCCAGATACTCAAAGGTTATGTAAGAGATGAACAGAGTAAAGAAGTGTTAGCCGGTGCAACGATTTACATCCCCGACCTTCGAACCGGTGCAGTTACAGACCTGGATGGTAAGTATTCAATCAGCAATTTGCCAAAGAGAAAATTACTCATACAAGTGAGATTGATTGGTTATTCTACGGTCAGCCAAACTGTTGATTTAAGTCTATCTGCAGAAAAAGATTTTTTCCTACAGGTAAGCATTATTGAAAAAAATGAGATCGTTGTAACCGGAAGTGCTTTTACTACTGATGCGAAACGGACCAGTGTTGCTATTACTCCAATTGACAAAGTGAAAATCCTGAGCTCAGCATCAGATAATCTGGTCCAATCACTTTCGAACACACCGGGAATATCCACCATAAGCACAGGGAATTCCATTTCTAAACCTGTTATTCGAGGCTTAGGCTATAACCGTGTTGTAGTTGTGAATGAAGGAATAAGACAAGAAGGTCAACAATGGGGTGATGAACATGGATTGGAGATAGATCAATATACAGCAGACAGAATTGAAATTTTGAAAGGACCATCAAGTTTGCTGTACGGCTCAGATGCATTAGGCGGAGTGATAAATATTCTTGAACCTATTCTACCTCCTCCGGGAAAAATCCGGGCAGAAATTAATTCCCAGTACTCATCCAACAATTCGTTGAGTTCAAACTCGGTAATGACCGAAGGAAATGCTGATGGATTTACCTGGAGAGCCAGAGGGTCGTACAAAAGTGCTGCAGCTTATAAAACACCAAAAGAAACCGTCTATAATTCAGCATACAAAGAAACCAGTGCTGATTTTCTCGTTGGCCTGCACAGACGTTGGGGATACAGTCACATTCATGCAAGCAAATGGTATAATGAAATCGGGATAACCGAAGGAGAGCGTGATTCACTTACAGGTAAATTGCTCGATGATAAAGGAGATATTGCTTCGGATGCTGAA
>Ga0154020_10002146_pt1 | contig 24010 bp, 24 predicted proteins | sample Klosneuvirus_201_FD_109709 | JGI IMG/M metagenome (GOLD analysis project Ga0154020, IMG submission 109709) | Active sludge microbial communities from wastewater, Klosterneuburg, Austria - Klosneuvirus_20160825_MG | ecosystem: Engineered > WWTP > Aerobic digester > Activated sludge | place...
CGTCTCGTCATCGGCGACGCTCGTGGCGATCCGCGCGAACGATGCCTTCGCGCGTGTGCTCGCCGTCACGGCCACACGATCGATCAACGCGCGCAGCCTCGCGAGCTCGTCGCGAAGTCACTCCACGCGACATAGACCAGTGGAGCGAACGCGCGCAGCTGAGGGTCGTCGAGGTCGGCAACTCGATCGCGATTCATGTCCGACTGTACGCCAATGTTCCGTGATACTCATGTTCGATGAAGCTTGCTCGGCGAGTCCTCGCGTTGCTCGTAGTTCTTCTTTCGATCTCGCCGGCCTTCGCGAACGATCACTTCGCTCGCATGAACGAAGTGCTGCTGTCCTTCGGTGGCGACACCACGAAGCAGATGATCGAGATCGAAGACACCGTGAACGAGGCGTTCGTGGGCGGCGGCTACACGCTGTTCGTCTACGAGGCGAACGGAATCGATCAGGCGCACTTCCAGACGCTCGCGCTCAACCCCGGCACGATGCGCATCACCCTCGCGACGCCGAGCGCGTACACGCAGTTCGGTCTCGCGACAAACAACTCGCCGCCGAACGTCGTGTTGAACCTCGGCGGTGCGCTTCCAGCGGCGGGCACTGCGTGCTTTCGCAAGCAGGGCACCGATCTCCACTGCATGTCGTGGGGATTGGCCACCCTGCCGGCGATGACTCCCACGAACGGTCGCCTCGCCGGTCCCGCCCCGATGGACGGTATGTCGTTGCAGCGCCAAACGACCGGCAACTGCGCTGGCGTCGGTGCACCGACCGCGAACGCGGCGAACGCGACACTCGCGTGCATGGATCCGCCGATGGGCGGCACCGACAGCGGCATGACCGGTAACGACGGTGGCACCGGCGGCGACGGCGGCACCACCCCACCGCCGAGCGACGATGGCTGCTCGGCATCGTCGGGTGGCGGATGGTTCGGGATGGTCGCGACGGCGTCGATGCTCGGCTACGCCCGCGCCCGCCGCACGCGCCGCCGCTTCGTCGCCTAGAAGTTCGGATCGAGCTTCACGGTTCCGAGATCGTTGTTCAGCATCCACCGGAAGATCTCCGGTGCGAACCAGGTGTACGCGCAGAAGGCCAGCCAGCCGTAGCTGAGGAACGTCGCCGGGCCGGCGAGCTCGAGTGCGACGAGCAAGATGATCGCGACGCGGATCGCGATGAACCCGCCGATGAGTAGCGCGATCTGGCCCGTCTCGCTGCGCATCGACATGTACACGTTGAAGCGCCACCACAGGCCGAGCAGCCACGAGCGACGCGCTTTGATCGCGGCCCACAGCTCCAGGCCTCCACGGTCCGTCGAGTCCTGACCGAGCACGTAGCGCGCGTGCTTCTCGGCGGCGGCGGTGTCGCCTTTGACGAGCTCGATCAGGCCGGCGACGACGTGTGCCTCGAGGTCACTCGGATCGGCGCGCAGTGCTTGCTCGATGTGCTCGCTCGCGGATGCGAGGTCCTTCGCTTCCATCTCGTAGCGCGCGAGCGTGGATAACGTGTCGACGTGCGACGGCTCGATCTCGAGAGCCTCGCGCAAGAGCTCGAGCGCTTCCTTGCGCTCGCCGCGCAGGTGACGGATCCGTGCACCGAGCACGCGGACATCGACGTCTTGATTGTCCGACTCGAGGACGATCATGCAGTGCGTCCACGCGTCGGCGAGCTTGCGCTCGGCCTGGAGCACGGCGGCCATCGCGTAGTGGCAGTAGGTGTCGTTTCCGTCGAGACCGAGTGCGAGTCGCGCTTCGATCGCAGCGCCCGACACGCGCTTGGCACCGAGGAGCGAGAACGATAGCGCGGCATGCGCGTGCGCGTGATCCGGATCGAGCGCGAGCGCGCGCTGACACAGATCGATCGCGCCGCGCCAATTGCCGAGACGGCGTTGCGTGCCGGCTTGCTCGAGGAGGACCTGGACCTGTCGATCCTCGGTCATGACCACGGACCTCCCGACACGATGATGTGCCACAGCGGATCATCGGACAGCGCGAACACGATGTCCGCGAGATACCAGCCCGCGCTGATGACCGCGGCCGAGTTCTTCACGGTTCCGCCGTAGTACTCGTAGACGTGGAACGTGCGCGACTGGATCGTCGAGACCCAGTACGCGATGGTCAGCTTCCACGCGGAGATCGCGAGGACGCACAACTTGAACGGCGCGCCGATCGTGATGATGCCCGCGCCGAGAAGCTCGAGCACCACCCAGCCGAGGACGAACGTGCCGCCGATCGCGAGGAGGCACAGCCCGATCTCCTTGCGCTTCGTCGGTGAGCCGAGCGCGATCGCGTTGAAGATGAACCACGGCCACGCGAGCCATGATCCACACATCATCATCGCGAGCAGCGGTGCGTCCGGCTTGCAGGCGTACGCGGAGAGCGATGACTCGTGAGGCTCGTCGGCGATTTGATAGCTCATCTATTTCCCGTGCTTCTTGAGGAAGTCGAGGACCTCGTCGTACTGGCCACCCTCGTTCGCATAACGCGCGTAGTTTCGCGCGGTGGTCAGCCACTCGAGCGTGGTCGACTTGATCTCTGCGAGCGCGGCGACGAGGTGACCTTGATCGATCGGCACTTCGCCGCCCGTCGCGAGCGATGCGCCGATCGCGCGATCCGCGGCGGTATCGACGAGGTTCTCGAGATCCGCGCCCGAGAAGCCCGAGGTGCGCTGCGCGAGCCCGTCGTAGTCGATGTTCGTCGCGACCGGCCGACCGTTCAGCAGGATCTTCAAGATGCCAGCGCGCGCGCTGCGATCCGGCGGCGGCACGAACAACACGCGATCGAAGCGGCCCGGACGGCGGAACGCGGGATCGATCGCCCACGGCACGTTGCTCGCGGCGAGGATCAATACGCCCGAGTTGTTCTTGATGAAGCCATCCATCTCGGACAGGAACAGGCTCACGAGCTTCGACGACGTTTGCTCGCGCGTGTGCTGCCGCTTGCCCGCGAGCGCTTCGAGCTCGTCGAAGAACATCACGGCCGGCGTCGACGCGCGTGCCTTCTCGAACAGCGCGTGCAGCTTGCGCTCGCTCTCGCCGATGTACATGTCGAGCACGTCTTCGATCGCGACATTGAGGAACGTCGCGTTGCACTGCCCCGCGGTGGCGCGTGCGAGCAGCGTCTTGCCGCAGCCCGGCGGTCCATACATGAGGATGCCGCCGCCGGCCTTCTTCTTGAACTTCGCGAACAGCGCCGGCTTCTGAAACGGAAGGATGATCCGCTTCTCGATCTGCGACTTGATGTCGTCGAGGCCGCCGACATCCGCGAACGTGACGGATGGCTGCTCGGGATGCAGGAGCCGATCGAGCTCGCTCTGGTCCGTGTCGTCGTTCGCGATCACGCGCAGCTTGAAGCCGTCGCTGTTGCCCTCGTGGGTCGTCACCTTCGCGGTGATCGCCGCGCGCAGATCGCGATCCTCGAGCGTCGGATTGCCACGCACCGCCGCGTCGTACGCCGCGAGCGCGTTCTGCTGATCACCCGCCGCATGCAGCACGCGCGCCTTCGCGAGCTGCAGATCCGGATCCGGTTCACCGCTCGTCACGTAGGGCAGCGCGCGCTGCGGCACACCGGCACGGAGCAGCACCGTGGCGACGAACGCGCGATCGCGCGCCATCAGCGCTTCGGGAGCGAGTCCGTCGCAGTACTCGGCGGCTCGTGCATCACCGCGTTCGGCGAGTGCGCGCACGACAGCCACGCGAAGAGACACGTTCTGCGGCGTGGCCGCGAGCGCGTCGAGTAAGGAGCGCAAGGTCGCTTCGTCCATCCCGCGACAAGTCTATCTCCATTCCGGTGGCCGATCCGGCAGCGACGGCCAATCCGCTAGCCACAGAGAAAGCTCCACTAGCCATCACGAATCGCGCATCGCGATGTAACTCGGTCGCAGCGTTGCGCTCGCGCGTGCGCACCGTGATCACGTTCGCGATGTTCGCGCCGCGCACGAGCTCCGTCGCTGTCGACTCGTGGACTCGCTGTGTCTACCGCGGTGAGCGACGCGCGAGTGGCATCGTCACTGCACATCGAGAGTTGCACAGTCATCGACCTCAACCGCTAGCAGCAAAGGGAAGCGACCATGAGCAACACCGACGCGTTCGAGACCATCACCTCCGAAGCCGACCTCCTCCGCGTTGCCGGCGGCAGCCAGCTCGGCGACGCACGTGCTCGCGCGCAGGAGCTCGGGCTCCGCATCACGTCGACGACCGGTGGCCGCCATGCGCCCGGCTCGTATCACTATCAGGGTCGCGCGATCGACGTCGGCGGCTCCGCGTCGGGGATGCGCCAGTTCTACCGCGAGATGTCGCGCACGAACCCGACCGAGCTGTTCTACGACCCGATGGGCGGCATGAAGCATGGCCGCAACATCGGTGCGATCGGCGGTCACGGTAACCACGTCCACGTCGCGTACTGAGCTACTGTCGCGCCGTGAACATCGGCGCCGAGCAGTACAAGAAGATCGTCCAAGCGGCGTTCGGTGGACTTGGAACGACGGAACCCGTCGTCGAGCCCGTCGAACCAACCGAAGGCGCTGCGTATCGCGCGGCCGGCGCTGTCCGCCGCGAGGTGTACACGCCCGAGGCGCTCCCTCCCCAGGATGCGGAGCTGATCATCGCGATCGCGCAGCTCGCGATCGCCGCCGATCGCGTCGACGATCCCGACGAACGGCGCATGTTCGACGAGCTCGCGGCGCACATCTATCGTCACGCGAACGTGTCGACCTCGGCACCGTCGCTGGCTCCCGTCGATGACGACGAGCAGCGCATCGATCACATCCGGTCGCACGCCGCGCAGCTCGCCGGGAAGCCGTCCGCGTCGCTCGCGTTCGCGATCGCCTACGCGCTCATGATCGCGGATATGGACCTCGCCCCCGAGGAGGGGACGCTGCTCGAGACTCTTCGCGAAGCACTCGGACTTAGCGAGGATCGCGCCGAAGACCTCAGCGCGGCCGTCGGCATGGCCGTTACCCCCGAGTAGCCGCTATCCCCGCGTTATCCGAGGCGGTGAATCGAACCGGCCGGTGGTGCGTTAGAGTGGTTCGATGTCGCGCTCGCTGCTTGTCGTGATGCTCGTGGCCGCGTGCCACGCGGCGCCGCGCCCGCAGCAGCCGGTGCTCTCGCAGCGCGCCGAGGTTCCGCGCGCGACCGCGATCCGGCACGTCGAAGTGGACGCGCCCGACTGGGTTCCTCACGAGCGCCGCGGCCGCACGGTGGTGACCTCGACATCGATCACGATCCTCGACGACCTGCGGTTCAAGCCGGGCTCGGCGATCATCGAGAAGCAGACGCTGCCGATCCTCGACGCGTTCGCGCAGACGATGGTGGGCAACCCGAGCCTCCAGCTCGTGGTGGTGCGCATCTTCGCCGCCGATGTCGCACCGCAATGGCAGCAGATCGTGGCGGATCTTCGTGCGCGCACGGTGGTGGACTATGTCGTCGCGAGGGGCGTCTCGCGCTCGCGGCTGCGTCCCGAGGGCGTTCCGCGTCCTCCGGCGGGCCTGAAGGCACGCATGCAGTTCGAGATCGCCGTCCGCGGGCCCTGATAAGCTCGGCGCCGATGGCGGACGAAGAGCGGACGAGGCGCTGGCAGAAGAGCGAGCGCTACACACCGCTGTCCGACATGATCGGCCTGCTGCGCAACGCGATCACTGCGGTGCGAAAAGCACCCGCGGATCTCGAGGCGCGGCGGCAACTGCGCGCGATCGCGACCGAGCAAGGGATGGTCGATCAGGTCAGCGTGCTCATGCTCGACGAAGCACGAGCGCACGCGGATCGCCCCGATATCGCCCAAGCGTTCTGGGAGGAGCTCGCGGATCTTTACGAGAACCTCGATCAACCTCTCGAAGTGATCGCGGCGATGGAGCAGGTGTGCACGCTCGCGCCCCGCGACGTGGACCACCTGGATCGCCTTGCTTGGCTGTATCGCAAAGCGGGTGCGTGGCAGAAGGCAGCCGAGACGTTCGAGCGCGTCGGGGCGATCGCGCAGGATGATCGCGCCCGTGCAGCGATGCGCGCGGCTGGAAAGCTCTATCGCGACAACGGGCAGCTCGATCGCTCGGTCGCCGTGTACCGCGAGATCGTCGGCAATCGCCCCACGGATACCGAGGCGTGGCGCGCGCTCGACGATCTGCTCGCAGAGCAGCAGCGCTGGGAGGAGCTCGCCGACGTGCGCGGGCATCGCGCGAAGCGCGCCGCGAGTGGCGTCGAGAAGGCGGCGCTGTTGCGCGCGCAAGCGAGAGCTCTCGAGCAAGCCGGCGATCTGCAGCGTGCAGCGCAGGTCGTGAAGTCCGCAGCCACGCACGCGCCCGATGACGTGAGCGGCTTGGTCGATTACGCCGATGTTCTCGCGCGAAGTGGCCAAAGCGGCGAAGCGGCCGACATTCTGCGAACGCGCGTCTCCGATGCGATCCAGCGCGGTGCGTCCACCGAGGACATCGCGGCCCTGCGGCTGCGCCTCGCGGGGATCCTCGAGGATAGCGATCCCGCTGCCGCGCGCGGCGTGCTCGACGAGCTCCTCGCCGCAGCGCCCGAGTACTTGCCAGCGCTCGAGCGCGTCACCGCCCTTGCCGCCGCGGATCCCGATCCGCGTGTCCACGCTGCGGCGCTGTTGCGCTATTCCGCCGCGCTCCCCGACGATGCGGATCGGTCCGCGTACGTGGTGGCAGCGGGCCGGCGCTATCTCGCCGCGGGAGATCATCGCGGCGCGGTCCGCGCGTTCGAACAAGCGCTCGAGCTGTCCCCCGACGACGAACCGCTGCGCCACGAGCTCGACGATGCGCGGACGTCCGCGATGGTCGAGAAGGCCGCTGCGGATGCACAGGCCGGCGACGCATCGGCCGCCGAACGCAGGCTCCGGCAGATCCTGACGTCGCATCGACACCACGTCGAAGCAAACCTCGCGCTCGTCGAGATCCTCGCCGGCTCGCGCCGGTTGGATGCCGCCGCGGAGCACCTGCGCGACACGTTGTCCGACGCACCGGACGACATGGCCGAGGATCAGCTCGCGCGCCTCGTGCTGCGCCTCGCGCAGGTGATGGCGCAGCTCGGCGACGACGACGACGCGCACCAGTTGCTGTACGACGCGCATCGACTCGACCGCCGCTCGCTGCCGATCGCGCTCGCTCTCGGCGAGAGCTGCTTCGCGCGCAAGCTGTGGCGACAAGCCGCGCTGCATCTCGGCGCGGCGGCCGAGCACCCCGACGCTGCGCGCCACGCGAGCGCCGTCGCTGTGGGGCTCGTGCATGCAGCGCAGGCCGAGATCCGCGCGCTGCGCCCGCAGAATGCGAGCCGCCACTACGAGACCGCCGTGCGGATCGATCCATCGTGCGCTCCCGCGTGGCACGCGCTCGCAGAAGCCGCGATGGCGCGCGACGATCTGCCGGCGGCCGCCGATCACCTCGAGCGCGAGGCGAGCGCGACGACGGCGCCGAAGGATCGCCTGCGCTTGTTCGACGCGCTGGGTGACATGGCGCTCGATGTCCTCGGCGACGCCGATCGCGCCGAGCGGTGCTGGCGGCAGGTCACCGACATCGCGACGGTGCCGGTGCTCGACAAGCTGATCACGCTGCAGCGCCGGCTCGCATCGCCGGGTCTCGCCGCCACGTGCGTGCGCCTCGCGTCACTGTCCGACGCCGCGGGTGCCAAGCCGCTGCTCGAGGAAGCCGCGACGTCCTTGGCGGCGAGCGGACAGCTCCCGCGTGCGCTGGAGCTCGCCGAGGAGCTGATGACTCGCTATCCACGCGATCCGTCGACGATCACCGCCGCGAGCGGAGTCGCTCTGGCCGCCGGGGAGACGAAGCGCGCGGCGACCTGGCTGCGCAACGCGCTGACCGCGTGGGACGCTTCCGGCGAACGCGGCGATGCAGCGATGCGCGCCGAGCTGTGGCGGCGATTGGGCGACGCGCAGCGAGATCTCGACGACGATGCGGCAGCGGTGTCGTCGTACGAGCGCGCCGTCGCATCCGACGCGATCTCGCCCGGTGCGATGGCAGCGCGCCGTGCTCTCGTCGAGCTCGCGTCGACGACGGGCAAAGAGCAGCACAGCTCGCTGATCGCGCTCGTCGAAGCAGCGCAGGATCCGTTCGACGTGCTCGCGTGGGCGCGCAGTCTCGCGCGCTCCGAGGAATACGAAGACGCGCGTGCTGCGTTCGAGCTCGCGCGCGCGATCGGTGCCCGTCTCACGTCGGACGACGAGAAGTTCCTCGCCGCACACCCCGCGCGCATCATGGCGTCCGACGAAGGCTACGCGTCCACGCTCGATCCCGACGATCGCGCGGCGCTCGTCGATGACGACGCCGATGGAGCTCTCGGGGAGATCTTCACGATGCTCGGGGAAGCGCTGCCCCTGCTCTGCCCCAACGCGAACAACGCGCTCGTCGAGAACAACTTCATGGACGCCAAGCGCCTCCCCGCCACGGGCGACGCTGCGACCGCCGTGATGTATCCGCAGATCGTGAAGGTCCTCGGCGGCCCACCGACGATGCTCTACGCGACGCCCAAGGCGCGCCGCGACGTCACGCTCGTTCTCTCGTCACCGCCGGTCGTCGTCGTCGGGCCGCGGCTCGCGAGCCAACGCGCCGGATCGCGGGCCGACATCGTGATCTCCGATGACTCGGAGCTGCGCTATCAGCTGGGCCGCATCGTCGAGCTCTCGCGTCCCTCGCGGATCTTCGCGGGCGGCCAAGATGCGGAGTCGTTCGCGCTGTTCATCGCGGCGCTTCGCCAAGCGTTCGGTCCGCCGGAGCCCGGCGCGCCGCGCGACATCGTCACCGCCGCGGAGCGCCTGCGCACGAAGATCCCCGTCGCATTGCGCTCGCGGCTCTCGGATCGGCTCGCGAACACGACGGTCGCGGAGCTCGATCCTCACGCATATCGCGCTGCGTGCGAACGCGCGGCCGATCGCGCCGGCATGATCGTCTGCGGCGACATCGCGGTCGCGGTCGAAGCCGCGGGCGGCGCCACGATCGCCGCGCACCTCGTGAAGCTCGCGGCGAGCCAGCGTTACCTCGGCGTGCGCAAGCGACTGCGCCGGACAGTCGACGACACCACGTCGCCGTTCACGCGCTAGTCGAGCAAGCAGTACTTCGCCGGGATGCACGCGTTGGTGTAGCAACCGTTGGCCACGCCCGGCACGGTCCCCGACGGGCACGGCGGCGGCGTGCGATCGCACTCGGCCTGCAGGCACTGGCCGGGATTTTGACCTTCGGGCGCGCACAGCTCGAATGCGCGACCACACTGCGCTGGATCGCTACCGGGCGGACACGCCGTCGCCGCCGAGTGATACGCGGTGCATGCGTTGCTTCGCGAGCACGTCCACGCATCGGCGTTCCAGCACTCGACCGACGAGTCCGCCGACGTATCGGTCGGGAAGCAACCCATGAAGTTCGTGAAGCAGGTGCTCTCGCCCATCGTGCACTCGGCATCGAGGACCACGCGGCACTCAGGATCGGCTGCGCACTGGCTCTCGTTGTACGTCTCGCAGATGTGGCCGCAGTAGTTGTACGAGGGCAGCGGCGCGAGATCCGCGGCCCCGGTCTCGGGACACGGACCGCAGCTCGGATCGCAGTAGTAACCACCGTAGTCGTCGCACGTCAGATCGCCCGGATCGCGCAGCGGCGCGGGCGCGATATCCTGGCGGCCACCGAGGTCCGTCGCCGGGACGGCGAGGCACTGATCATCACCTTCGCCTCCTCCAAACCACAGCGTGCAGGCGCTCAGAGGCATCAGGAGTGCGACGAGGGAGGCGATGCGAAGCATAGGACCCACCTCAAACGCAAACGACGCGCCAGGAGGGGCGCGTCGCGATCACGGGCAGTTGCCTCGTGCGGGTCTCAGATTTCCGTCGCCGATCTCTACTGAACCGGGATGTCCGCGACCATGTAGCCCGCGTTGCCCTGGAGCGACGGCGCGCCGAGCGTGACGCCACCGATGGTCGGCATGTGCAAGCCGGCGAGCGCCGCATTGGCCTGGCCACCGACGAGGCCCCACGCGCCATTGATGATGCCTTCGAACTGCTCGCTGGTCATCGGGCGATCCACGACGTCGGTCTGCGAGATGACCTGCGCGAACAGCTCGGGCTGACCGACGGTGAGCGTCACCGCGCCGGTCTGCGTCGGGCTCGCCTCGAGCGTCGTCTTCAACGAGAGCGCGATCTGTTGGATCCGATTTCCGCCCGCGTCCTTCACGTCGATCATCAGGTCACCGATCGCGAGCGAGAGCGCCGCGCCGTCTCCCGAAACCGTCGGCGGCAGCGAGGCCGAGATCGAGAGGGTCGACGCGTCGTCGTCGAGCAGCGCGGCGAGCACCGCGAGCTGACCGTCGAGGCTGACCGTCTGATCGATCGCGCCGGCCGCCCACAAGCCGCTGAACAGCTGGTTGAGCGTGTCGTTCGCGACCGCTGCACCGACGCCGGTGGTCGGCATCAGCGCCGCCGTCATCGGCGCCGGCGCCGAGACGTACATGCCGCCTTCACCGCCGGTGACCTTCACCTTCGTGTCGACCGCGACGAACAGGCCCTCGGTCGAGAGCGTGATCTCTTTCGGCGACGTGGTCAGCGTGACGGGGTGGCCGAGCACGTCCGCGGCGAACGGCTTCGCGAGCAAGCCGGACAGCTGCTGGTTCGTCAGCTCGGGGACCTTGCTCTTGATCGCGTTGGTCAGCGCCTTCTCGACGGCCTTGCGAGCCTCGCCCTTGATCAGGCTCTCGAGTGCGCCCGGCACGCCGCCGATGTCGATCGAGAAGCCTTCGAGCGTGACCGTCGATGCCGGCAGCGTCGCATCGATCGCGCCCGCCTTCACCGCCAGCGCGAGGTCTCCGTTGATCTTCGCCTTCGTCGACTTCACCTTGATGCTCGTCGATCCGCCGATGCACAGCGCGCGGAAGTCGGTGTCCATATCGACGACGACGTTCGAGAGCTCGACCGCAGCGCCGAGCTTGCCGGCACTCGTGACGAGCGCGACGTCGATGTTCGTGATCGCGATCGTGTCGATGTCGATGACCGCGCTGTTGCAGCCGCTCGAGCTGTAGACCGGGTTCATGCCGCGGCCGATCGCCGTCCAGTCCATGCCCGCGGCCATCGTGCCGAGCGCGGTGCCGAGCTTGCCGAACGCTTGCGCTCCCACGCGTGCACCGAGCGGCGACACCTGCGAGCCATCCGCGGTGCCGAGCGTGCCGGCCATCACCGCGCGGACATCGCGCGTATCGTTGTTCGCCGCGTCGATCGCGTGGCTCTCGATGATCGAGATGCCCTCGCCGACCGTGACCGTCGTGCTGAACGAGCCATCCGCCGCCGGCGTGATGTCCTGTCCGTTGACCTGCGCCTTCACGCCCGGGCTGTCATCGTGGACCACGCCGGTGACCTGCACCTCGGTGCCCTGCGCGAACGTGCCGCGTGCCGGGCTCGTGATTTCGATCGTGGGTGGCGTCTCGTCTTGCCCGGCGCTAGCGCTGCAGGCTACGAGACCCGAAAGACACGACGCGACTGCGATGGCCCTCATCATGTGCGCAGCAAGTGCAGCCGTCGTGCCCGCAGACCTCGCGGCTTCGATCGCGGCTAGACGTACGAATTGTTAGATCGCGCACCGCGTCGACATCCGTTATTTGCTCGATCGAGTGGGCACCGCTGAGGGGCGAATCGAGTTGCCACTAGGTCAACTGACCCTAGTGAGTGACCTAACGCAAGCCATGAGAAGTCCTGAACTATCGTGCTCTAGCCGCACGGTCTGGCCGGCTCGGCACACGCGGTCACTAGCGTGGCGCGACGCGTCTCCTCGACGTGATGGAGCCGACCAACAGCGTCACACACAGGGATGCCGAGGTCGACGTGACTACGCGTTGCGCGGCTGGATCGCGCTCGAGACCGTCAGCTGTGTCTGGCGCTTGTGCGTCTCGATCTGGATGTCGATCGCTTCGACATCGATCGTCACGTACTTCGCGATCACGGCCGCGAGCTCTTCACGCATCTCTTGGAGTCGACCGCCCTCGAGCCCGGTGCGGTCGTGCGCGAGCACGAGGTGAAGGCGGCCTTTGGCCACTTCACGGCTCGATTTGCCCGACAGGAAGTTCTTGATGCCATTCCACATGGAGGTACCTCTCACGCTGGCGTGGCGGACAGGCCGAGCGCGCGGCCGATCCGTGTGAAGAACCCGACGGACTCCTTGGCGTCCACCTCTTGGCCGGCGAGCTTCTTCGCGATGCGAATGAACTCTTTCGCGGCGGCGCACTTGTTCTCGAGCACCGCGGGGATGCCCTTGTTGGTGGTGGCGATCACCTGATCGTCGAGTGGGATCGCGCCGAGCATTTCGAGCGCGAGGATCTCGATGACGTCCGACTGCGAGAGCATGTCACCGCGCTTGACCAGGTGGGCCGAGATGCGATTGACGACGAGGCGCGCGGGAACATCCGCCGCAGCGAGGAGACCGACGACGCGATCGGCGTCGCGAATCGAGGACACCTCGGGGGTCGCGACGACGACAGCCTCGTCGGCGCCGGCGATCGCGTTCTTGAAGCCCTGCTCGATGCCTGCCGGGCAATCGATGAGGATGAAGTCGTAGGTGCTCTTGAGCTCGAAGATCAACGAGCGCATGTCCTCGGGCGTGACCGCGTCCTTGTCATCCGTCTGCGAGGCGGGCAGGAGCCACAGGTTCTCCATGCGGCGATCTTTGATCAGCGCCTTCTGCACGGAGCACTTGCCGCGGATCGCGTCGACGACGTGATAGACGATGCGGTTTTCGAGTCCCATCACCACGTCGAGGTTGCGTAGTCCGATGTCCGCATCGACGAGGACGACCGAATAGCCCAGCGCTGCGAGCGCTGCGCCGAGGTTGGCAGTGGTGGTCGTCTTGCCGACTCCACCTTTGCCGGATGTGATGACGATGGCTCGACCCATGGATGACTCCTTGTTCTCTTCCGAAGTGACGACTAGATGCTCGAAGCGAGGTTGCGCGGCAGCTTGCCCTGGTAGCGCTCGACGACGATCTTGTCGTCGGTGAGGAACGCGATCTCGGGCTCGACCGCGTGAAAGTCTTCGCCGCTGCGCGCGACCTTGCGGCCGATGCGGAGCTGCTGGGGCTCGAGGCGGAGAGCGAGGATGAACCCGAGCTCCTGCCCGATGCCGGCGTGTGCGGTGCCACGGAGGCGACCGAGGACGACGATGTTGCCGGTGGCGCGAACTTCCGCGCCCGGGTTCACGTCGCCGAAGATGAACAGGTGCCCCTCGTGATCGAGGATGACGCCCGAGCGCACGGGACCGACGACGACGCGCGTGGCCGACGAGTCAGCAGACTTCGTAGCGAGCGCGGCTTCCATCGTCGCGACGAGCTGCATCGGCGCGCCCGACAGCGTGGGCTCGTCCTCGCTGACGAGGTGCGGAGCGACGAGCTGCTCGACGGTGATCGGCCCGACCGCGGTGACACCGGCGACGACGCCGCTGTTCGTGGGGACGTCGTCGAACTCGGCGACCGCGGCGGCGGTCTCGGCCTCGATGGTAGGCGCGGAGCCGGCGGCGAGCTGTGGTTCCTCGACGATGCCGAGCGGGATCGCGACCTTCGCGGCCGAGACCTCGACGATACGGAGCTCGTAGCGCTGCGCGATCGCGTCGAGGCGGCCGAGGCAGCCGCTCGCGAGCGGGCCGTTGTCGACGCGGATGCGGACATCGCTGCCCTTGAAGAACCCGGGGGCCTTGTCGAGCCACATGACGACGGCGGAGCCGATCGCGTCGCTGTCCGTGGTGGCGTCGATGACCACTTCGAGCCCGCGCGCGGTACCCCGCAACACGGCTGCCGGTTTGTGTTCGACAGCGACGACAGAATCGAGCTCGATGGCGGCTGCTTCCATAGGTCCCTACAAAAGCCGTACGGGACCCTCGGAATGCGGGCAACTTTTCGGACGTGCAACGGCAAAAGGGAGATCGTGTCTTCCGACCATGACCGAGCTGGACACGGACATCCTCGACCGCGGCGGCCGGCTGAAGCGCATCGGCCTCGCCATGCTGATCGGCGGTACCGCGACGTTCTTCATGCTCTACACGATGATCCACTCGGGGCGCGGCCCCCAGCAGGACCCGATCGGTCAGACCTCGGTCGTGATGATGGGCGTGGTCATGTTCGTGCTGTCGTCGTCGATGTGCGCGAAGTTCATCAGCCGGATTCACGCGCAGCGAATCCGCGACAAGCACGCACGGGCTGCGGCCCGTACTTCGGCAGAGTAGGTTCCTGGCACATCAAGAACTGCGACCCCTTCCCGTTCGCGACCACGCGCAGATGTAGGCAGCGATGGCACAGGCTCTCGGGAAACGGCACCCCCTCGCTCACGGGGCGCGAGCGTACAATGATCGCATGTCGACTCGTGGGCTCGTCGTCGCGCTCGTGATCGCGGTGTTCGCCGCATCGGCTGCTGCACAGGGTCGCCCGCAGAAGCCCACGCCCGTGCATCCGCCGAAGCAGCCGCCGAAACCGCCGAAGCAGCCGCCGACGATCGACATGGACAAGTTCGGCATCATCGGCAAGGACCGCAAAGCGCTGCTCGTGTACTTCCTCGAGCGCGCCGATGAAGAGCTCGAGCGCGCATCGCTCGAGAAGCGATCGTTCGTGCCCGAGCTGATCAAGACGATCGACGCAGAGACGCTGTGAAGCTCCTCGCGCTCGTGCTGCTCGCAACGGCGTGCGGCGATTCAGCCGCGACCGGCGACGGTGGCGCGAGCGATGCCGACATCGACGGCGCACCGCCGCCTCCCGCATGCTCGGGTCCCGCGATCGCGGCGAGCCCCGACGGCACGACGCCCGGCGCGCTGACCGCCCCGCACCCGACGCTGCGCAACGCCACGATCGAGTGGTTGTTCAGCGGCGATAGCGATGCCGATGCGATCGTGCGTGTTCGCTTTCGTGCGCTGGGAGCCGAGTGGCGACAAGGCGCGCCGCTGTTCCGCGTGCCCGCCGGCGCGACGCAGGGCAAGAGCTGGCCCGATCGCTTCACCGGCAGCGTGTTCGATCTCGCGCCCGACACCGAATACGAGATCGAGCTCGCCCTCGATGATTCTGACGGCGGATGCGAAACGCGCACGCAGATGATCCGCACGCGTCCCGTGCCCGCACCGATGGCCGGCGCGCCCGTGATCGCGGTGACGCCGCAGAGCTTCACCGCGATGGCGAACGCTGCGCAGCCCGGTCAGATCCTCGAGCTCGCTGCGGGCACGTATCCCGGGTTCACGTTCACGAAGGACGGCGCTGCGGGAATGCCGATCGTGATCCGCGCGGCCGCGGGCGCCACGGTCAACGTGACGAGCGAGGTGCGCCTCGACGGACGCAGCCACGTCATCGTGCAGGGCCTGACCATCGCCGGGCAGATCAAGTTCAACAGCGCGACCGACCTCGCGATCATCGGAAATCGCGTGACCACCACCGCCGACGGCATCGTCACCAAGCTGCGCGGCGAGGATCTCTACATCGCCGATAACATCGTCACCGGCGCGACCGTGTGGAACGAAGCCGCTCTCGGCGTCGACGGCACCAACATCGGCGAAGGCATCGAGGTCACCGGGCCCGGTCACGTCATCGAGCACAACAAGGTCAGCGGATTTCGCGACTGCATCTCGCTCATCGAAGACGACGGCGCGGTCGAACAGCTCTCGATCGACATCGTTCGCAACGACCTGTCCGAGTGCGCGGACGACGCGATCGAAGCGGACTTCTGCGCTCACGACTGCCGCATCATCGAGAACCGCATGACGAACGTGTTCATCGCGATGTCGTCGCAGCCGGGTCTCGGTGGACCTACCTACTTCATTCGCAACGTCGTCTACAACACGCTGCTCACGCCGTTCAAGCTGCAGCGCAGCTCCGTCGGCGACGTGCTGATCAACAACACGATCGTGAAGCGCGGCGACGCATTCGGCATCTACACGACCGACGTCTACTCGCGGCAGTTCGTGCGCAACAACCTGTTCCTCGGCGGCCCCGGCGGTACGTACAACACGTATGACGTCGGCACCGGCAAAGTCATCGAGCAGCGCGCCGCGGACACCGCGACGATCAGCATGGACTACGACGGCTATGGCTCGACGACGGGAACGTTCACCGGCCGCCTCGGCGCGACGCCGTTCGCGAGCCTCGCCGAGCTACGCGCGATGACATCCGAGATGCACGCGGTGCAGATCGGCGCGAGCGACTTCGCCGTCGCCGCGACGATTCCAGCGAGTCCGTTCCCGTCGGTGACGCCGCCCGATCTGCGCCTCTCGGGCAGCGGTGCAGCGATCGACGTCGGCGTCGCGATCCCGAACATCACCGATGGTTTCGCAGGCGCTGCGCCGGATCTCGGCGCATACGAGCTCGGCGCCGCAGTGCCCGCGTACGGTCCGCGTTAACGGCTCGAGAAGAAGCCCGCGATCAGAGACGCTCGCAGAGGTAGCCGTAGTAGTGAAGTGACTCCTGCGTGGTGCGATGAACGTCGCGATCCTCGGTCGTCGCTAGACAGATCTTGTACCGCTCGCGGAGCGCGGCTTCGAACGCGGCCTTGTTCACGGCGGTGTCCGGGCACGAGACCTGGCGATTCTTGATTCCCGCAGGCATCGGGCCTGGACCGTTATCACCGAGCCACGTCGTTTGCTTCACGATCAGCTTCGGGTGATCTACAGACAGAGGCGTGCGTGTGATGTGGAGATACTTCGCTCCGACGTTCGCGAGGAGACGCAGCGTCGCGAGTGGATCACGCGTGTAGCTGATCGAGGAGCTGACGAAGATCAGATCGACGCGGCCCAGATCGCGTGCGGCGGCTTCTACATCGTCGAAGAACTTCAAACTCTCCGTCACCATCGGCGCCGCCGCTCGCGCCATGGCCGGTGTCTCGATGACGTTCCAACGAATCCGATCGTTGGACGAGGAGACCAGGTTCGCGATGGTGTGGTGATAGCCACCGCCACCGCCAAAATCGAGGACGTTCAGCTCCGAGCTGCGGCGGGCGAGTCCAAGACCGATGACGCTGCGCAATTCATCGAGGCGCAGAAGCGGCGCCGTCCGCATCTTCTCGCGATAGCGAACGTTCTTCTCGACGACGAGACTGACGATCGCGTCGTTCTCGTAGCCTTTCGAGGTGCAGTCCGCCATCGCCTCGTCATACGTCGCGTACGTGCGAGCTTTGGGCGCGAACCGCTGCAGCGGACCGACGAGCACGCGTGGAATGACGCGCGAAAGCGCTGCCTTCATCGCGCGGAAATCTAGCGCGGTTCAGGGATCGACGCGCTCGAAGTCCGCCCAGATCGGCTTGTGATCCGACTGGCCCGCCTCGACGACGCGCGCCGCGACCGGAACGAAGTGCACGTCGTGCAGGATGTGATCGAGCTGGAACTTCAGCGTCATGCCGCTCGACAGCCGCCATTGCCACGTCGGCTGTTTGGGCGCGAACTGCGCGATCGCATCGCCGAAGCCGAGCTGCGACAGCCGACCGAGCGCGAGACCATCCCCCTCTTCGTTGAAGTCGCCGACGATGATCGTGGGCAGCTTCTTGTCGAGCGCGGCGATGTGGTGCTCGATCTCCTCGAGGCGATTCTCGCGCGTCGAGAAGTAGCCGACGACCCAACTGCCTCCATCGGACATCGGCGGGCGAAGGTGAACGTTCAGCACCTGGATCCGGCCGAGGTTCGTGTCGACGATCACGCGCCACGCGAAGAAGAACCCACCGACCGTCGGCAGCTCGGTGATCGACTCGATCGGGAACCTCGACAGCACGCCCATCCCGCCCGCGGGCCAGTCCTTCGGATGTGTGAACCGATGATGCGGATAGCGGCGACCGAACGCGTCGACGAACGCTGCCTCCCACGCTTCGTTCGTCTCCTGCAGGAACACGAGGTCTGCCTTGATCGGCCCCACCGCGCGCACGCCGTTCGGATCGCCGGCGAGGCCGAAGTTCACGTTGTAGCTGACGACGCGCAGCTGATCGCCGCCGGCCGCCCCGGGCTCGCGAACCGGGCCGTGCTCGCTGCACGAGCTACACGCGGCGAGGGCGACCGCGACGATCATGGCAAGGCGCATCACTCGATACCGACACGCGACGGCCGCGCGGGGTTGCCTCGCATCACGCGACGTTCACGCCGCTACTTCGGGCAGTCGGTCCGGGCACCGACGCAGTCTTGCGTCTCGCAGCCCTCGGGCACGACGACGCAGTTGCCGTCCGGGAGCAAGGCGACGCGCACGGTCTTGCCCTCGGTGATCCCGGGTGGGCACCCGATCCGCTTCGGGGCGGGCGGATTGCAGTCGACGTTCGGCGGGCACTCGGGGTTGTGCTCCTCGACGTGGCAGTCGCCGTCCTTCATCTCGATCTCCATCGTCGCGCCGAGCTTCTTCGGCAGCTGCTGGCCGGGCTCGAGCGGACACGCGGTCGGAGTCTCGAGGCACGTCTCGGCGAAGCAGTTGTCGGGCAGCACCGCGCAGATCTTGTCCGCGCGCTGCGCGACGCGAATGACGTTGCGGCCCGACGAGCCGGGAGGACACTTCACCTCGCGCGCAGGGCTCTTCGCACTCTCGTCGAGCCCGTGACATCCATCGGGAGCCATGAACACCGACCACACCGGACCGGGATAGCGCTTCGGTGCTTCGGGCTTGTCGCTCGAACATCCGGTCGCGACCGTGACGATCAGCGGCGCGGCGAACGACGTGCGGCGACGAAACGCGGTCATGGCTTGGGGCAGTCGCTACCCGTGCACTCGGGTGCGGTCGGCAGCTTCTCGCCGATCGGAAGCGGGCACTCCGTTGTCGCGCCGATGCACGTGTCGTCGAGGCAGCCGGGTGGAAGCACGGCGCACTCGCCGCTCTGCCGCTTCGCCACGGTCGTCCAATTCTGATCCTTCGGAAACGGCGGACACTTGATCTCCGACGGTGGCGGCGGATTGCACATCACGCCCTCGGGGCAGCCGAGGTTCGACTCCGATGCCGAGCACCGATCCGGCCCGGTCATCTGCACGTGCCAGGTCGGGCCGGGATAGCGCTTCGGCGGAGCTTCGCGTGCCTTGCCGCCGGAGCACGCGGCGATCGAGAGCACGAAGGGCGCGGCGAATTGCGTGCGGCGGCGAAACGCAGACATGACCCATCGTAGCCCGATCCTGCTAGGGTCGCGGCGTGTTCCGTCGCCTCGCCCTCGCGGTAGCCGCGTTCGCGCTCGTCGCGCCCGCCGCACATGCGAAGCCGGGCAAGAAGAAGAAGTCGCGCTGGAAGCATCCCTCGATGAAGAACATCGAGCACCCGGCCGACGCGGAGACCACCCCCGCCCATCGCTACGGGATGATGTCGCGCGAGGACTGCGAAGCCGAGCTCACCGCGCGAAACATTCCGTTTCAACCCGAAGAAGCGCGCGGCGTGTACGCGCCTGTCCGGCTGACCGGACCGTTACACGGCGTCACGTTCCGCACGAACCTCAAGGAAGAGCAGCGCGCGACGACGTCGTGGGAGATCAGCGATTGCCGCTTGGTGCTCGCTCTAGATGACTTCGCACAGATCCTCGCGAAGCACGACATCGTCGACGTGCGGCACTACTCGATGTATCGCGCGCCGAGCAAGTCGTGGCCCGAGGACAAGATCGGCACGCGCCACAACGGCGCCGTCGCGATCGATGCCGCGCGGTTCATCGCGTCGGACGGCACGTACTACGACGTGCTCGATCACTTCTCGGGCCGCATCGACGCGAAGACCTGCGGTCCGAAAGCCGCGCCGCGCAAGAAGACAAAGCAGTCTCTCGGGATCCGCGCGATCCTGTGCGAGGCCGTCGACGCGCATCTGTTCAACATCGTGCTCACGCCGAACTACAACCGCGCGCATCGCAATCACTTCCATCTCGAAGTGACGGGCGCGCAGTGGTTCTTGGTCCACTAGATCATTCGGCGTCGAGGTCCGCTTCGTCGGCGCAGCTCTGGTAGTACGGATCGCCGACGGGACCATCGTCGGGGCCAAGCTCTTGCCAGAAGATCGGCGCGCACTCGTGGCGCGACCGGCAGCCATCGCGCCCCATCGTCGAGCACGCGGTCCCGGTGGTCGTGAAGTCCTCGAGGGCGAGGCAATGCATGAAGAACGGCGACGGCTGGAAGCCGCTGTCGCTGTACGCGAGCTGGCACTGCGGGTTGGCGCGGCATGCATCGGCGGCGAGGTTCGAGCAGACTCCCTGCTCGCTCGAATCGAGGTCCGTTCCGGATCCGGTACAGCCCGCGAGCAACACGACAGCGACAGCGATGCGCATGCCTGTAGGGTCAGCAAGCACGAGGCCACGCGCAACCGCGCGAGATCGTGCGGAGCGCACTCAGAAAACTGCGATCGGCGAGCCGAGCCGCCACCGGCTATGTGGGGAGCCAGCCAGCGCCGCGTAGACACCTGGAATGACAGCGCCCGTCGGGGGCATGGTGCCTGCACTATCGCGCGCGCGAATGCGTACCCTGCTCGCGGCCCTTCTCGTCTCGCTCGTCTCGCAGCTCTGGGCGTGCAGCACGACGGCGGAGACCACCGATGACCCGTGGGGCGACGGCAAGGGAGACGGCTGGAGCAGCGAGCGCCAGATCGAGGTCGTGTTCACGGAGCCGTTCTGCGATGTCTGCACCGCGGCCGACAAGACGCTGCTGCAGGAACGCTCGAAGATGGTCGCGAAGATCGTCTCGCTGATCGACGGCGCGCAGCGGGCGGTCGACATCGCAAACTACACCTTCAGCGTGAAGGCGATCGAAGAGGCAGTGCTGCGTGCGAAGACGCGCGGTGTGGCCGTTCGCGTCGCGATGGATGCAGGCCAGGAGATGGGCGACACGGTCGCGACGCGGCTACGCGCGGCCGGCGTCGAAGTGCGATTCGTGCCGGGTAGCGGAACGCCCGCGGGATTGCAGCACGCGAAGTTCATGCTCGTCGACGCGACGACGCTCCTCACCGGGAGCAACAACTGGTCGTCGACGGGAACCTCGATCAACGAAGAGAGCTCGATCGTGATCGCATCGCGCGATGGCGATCCGATCCTCGCGGGCTTCACGTGTCACTTCGACGCGATCTGGACGAAGAACCACGCGGGCGCGACGGCGTGCTCGACACCCGAAGCGAAGTTCTCGCCGGGCACCGAGCCGATCAAGATGCTGAAGGAAGAGCTGCAGCATTCGACGAAGACGATCGACGTGCTGATGCATCACCTCGCGTTCGACGATCTCGTGAAGGAGCTCGCGAAAGCGGCCGAGCGCGGCGTGAAGGTGCGCGTGATCGTGAATGCGACGGATCGCATGGAGCACACGGGCACGGCGTGGGATCGCCTGATCGCGGCGGGCGGACAGCTTCGCTACAAGCAGACGAACGCCGAGGCGTTCCAGCTGATGCACCACAAGCTCGTCGTCGTCGATGATCGCGTCGTGGTGAACGGCTCGGGCAACTGGTCCGGCAGTGCGTTCTTCAAGAACTTCGAGAACTACGTGCGCTATCGCGATCCGCGGATCGCGCGGCCGTATCGCGAGCTCTACGATCGGCTGTGGATGTGGTCCTTGTCCGGTGCATCGCTCGACGCGGGCAAGACCGCCGCGCAGCAACACGCCGACGAGACGAACGTGTACTTCGGAAACCTGCACGCGCACTTCGCGGCGGACGCCACCGGCGCCGCGCTCGACGACGGCAAGCCGATGCGCGCCGACGACAACGGCGTGATGCAGCCCGTCGATGTCGGCAACACGCCCGGTGACGCCGCGCGCTACGCGTACGAGTACGCGCGCGATGAAGGCGGCATGGACTTCCTCGCGCTGTCGCCGCATACGAGCGACGACGGCCCGGTCGAGCCCGGCGATCCCGCGAACATGATCCCGCAGCAATACGAGCAGCTCGAGCTCGTCGCGCAGGATGTCACGCGTTCGTCGAGCGGCAGCTTCGTCGCGCTGCCTGCGATGGAGTGGAGCACCAACTCGAGCGGTAACCACGTCAACGTGTTCGGCAGCCGCGAGCTCGCGAAGATCGAAAAGGGCCGCTTCGATACGCTGTTCGGCGAGTTCTTGCCGAGTCGCGAGCAGGATGGTGACAAGCCGCTCGTGCAGATGAACCATCCCCGCACGTTCCGCGGTGAAGGCAACACGAGCCTCAATGGCAACTGGGATCAGATCTTCGATGTGAATCTGCGCGACATCACGAACAACTCGGATCGCGAGAAGAAGTTCAACGACTTCGGCATCGATGACTACGAGCCGCTCAAGACGCAGTTGCCCGCGTGGATCGCAGGCACCGCGATGCCCGATCGCCAGATCGTCGACGCGACGCTGTCCGCCGTCGAAGAAGCGAGCCGCCCGTACGTGCGGATGTTCGAGGTGCTGATCGGCCGCGGCAACGAGCTCGCCGGCACGCAGCGCACGAACCCGAGCATGACAACGGACTCGCAAACGATGTTGACCTCGCGGTTCACCCGCGTGCACAGCGACTGGGACTACTACCTGTTGCACGGCTTCCGCACCGCACCGACGGCGCCGCACGACAATCACTTCGCGAACTGGGGTACCGGGCATTCGTCGCGCACCGCCGTGATCGCACCGAAGCTCACCGAGGATGCGCTCCTCGACGCGATGGATCAGCGGCTCGTGTACGCGAGCGAGGACGAGGAGCTACAGGTGCGGTTGTACGCCGACGACCGCGTCCCGATGGGCGGCACGCTCGTGACGCACGGTACGAGTGCGCGGCTCGGCGTGAAGCTGTCGGACGCGAACTACACCGGCAACTTCGAGGTCGCCGTGTGGAGCGGAGAGGTCGGCGGCGCCGCGGTCCGCGAAGTGAAGCGCCAGAGCGTGCCGAGCGGTGCGTGGACCACGATCACCGTCGAGCTACCCACCAACGGCGAGCGATTCTTCTATCTCGAGATCAGCGAGCCGAGCCCGGATCGCATGGCATGGACGGCTCCGATCTGGATCGAGAGGATCTGATGCGCGCACTCGTTCTCTTCCTCGCACTCACCGCGTGTGGCGACGACGGCTCCGCACCCATCGATGGTCCACCCGCCGGCGATGCAGCGCCCGGCGACATGATGGGCAATATCCTCGCGACGACATGCACCGGCGCGTGCGCCGTGACGGCGCTGACCGCGACGTTCGGGGCGACGACCCGTCAGCTCGATGTCGCGTATTTCGGTGTCACGAATTCCGGCGGCGTGTACATCGAAGCGTACGCCCACGCGAGCGCGGGCTGTCCGACGATGAATTCACCGACGCCGGACTACACGCTGATCCTCGGTAACGTGCCGATGCTCACGTCGACCGCGACGGTGACGTCGCCCGCGAACCTGATCGACTTCCGCGGCGATCTTCTGAGCGGCCCCGCGCCCGTGGCAGCGATGAACGTGATGCTGACCCCGGTCGCAAAGAATGCGTCGGAGCTCGCGCTCGATGTCAATTTGACATTCGCGTCGGGGACCATCGCAGGCCACCTGTTTGCCACGCACTGTGACTCGCTCGACGATACGCCGTAGCCACTAGTTGCGATCACCGCGCGTGCCGTGTAAGCCCAAGGGACGTGCGGGTTCTCGCTGTCGCTGCTCTCGTCGTTGTCGCTCTCGGCGCGGGACTCTGGTTTCTGATCGTGCGCGACGACAGCGCGAAGGTCGTCCCCGATGCGCGGGCGGCCACGACCAAGACCGACGAAGCGGCGCCCACGGCGGCCGTACCCGCGGGCGAAATGCAGCCGCGCAAGGCCGAGAACATCGGTGCGGAGCTGAGGAAGTCGATCACCCCACAACGCCCGCGCGATGATCGTGCGCCGCCGCCGATGCTGTCGGGGGATCCAGGAAGTGGAAGCGGAAGCGGCAAGGTCGCGACACCCGCGGATCACATGCGGTGGTCGATGATGAGAGCCGTGCACAGCCTCGAACCCGCGATCCTCGAGTGCATGGACGAAGCGAAGAAGACGGGCGCGAACCTCGATGCCGTGTCGTCGTACAGCTACTTCTTCGTGCAGAAGGGCGACGACATCGTGTTCGACGGTTCGAACCTCGAGTACGGCCCGTACTCGGAGTCGCTCAACACGTGCATCGCCGGCGCCGGGAAGACGATCTCCCTCGAGA
>Ga0154020_10002147_pt1 | contig 24009 bp, 25 predicted proteins | sample Klosneuvirus_201_FD_109709 | JGI IMG/M metagenome (GOLD analysis project Ga0154020, IMG submission 109709) | Active sludge microbial communities from wastewater, Klosterneuburg, Austria - Klosneuvirus_20160825_MG | ecosystem: Engineered > WWTP > Aerobic digester > Activated sludge | place...
AGAGGTTCTGAATCGCTTCGTGTATATCGTTGCTCTACCGGCTCTCATCATCACAAGTCTGTTACGAATAGATTTTGGTACAACTGGCGTCTATACTGCGCTCGCCGTCAGCCTCGCCCTCCCGATAATCACAGGGCTTGCACTGCTTCTCATACTTCCCTTAACCAAGCTACCGCGCGCCAGCCAAGCCGCGGTGTTTTTATTATGCGTCCTCGGAAATACGATTTTCCTCGGTATTCCTATTGCCACCGCAATGCAGCCGTCAGCGAGCCCGGCGCTCATCACTACACTCGGCACCGCCCAGTTCCTAGCTGGCCTCTTCATTGGTCTGATTGGATTAGAGCTGCGTTTTTCGCAGAAGCGTCACGTCGGCAATATCATCACTACCCTTCTCAAAAATCCACTCGTCATATCTCTCGCAATTGGCGCAGTGCTCGCACTTACGCCCGGCATCAATAGCGTGACGACTCAACTCGAGTCAATCCTGAAGCTGCTGGCTGCAACCGCCTCACCTCTCGCCCTCTTCGCACTCGGTATGTTCTGGGTAGGACACACCTGGCGCCCATCTTACGCGGTGCCAATCATGAGTATCGCAGCCATCAAGCTCGTCGCCATGCCTGCCTTGCTGATTAGTATGAGTGCGCCTCTTCAGCTAGCCACTAGCCTTGGAACAACCACTATCATCATGGCTGCAATGCCTCCTGCCGTGACGGCTTTTGTCCTGGCCAAAACTTATAAGATTGATACGAATTTAGTAGCCACAAGCCTGGTTGTCACAACCCTGATGAGCGCCCTATCTCTCCCAATTATTGGGAGCCTGATCGGCCTATGAGCGTGATACAATAACAGTCTGTTATCGAATACCCAAAGAAGGAGTCTATGGAAGAAGCTGCAACCCCCACAAAAGTATCTGCACCAACTGGCGACACTGGTGCTACGCTCGAATCAATTCACCGTCTCATGCAAGATGCTGCTGAGACCCGTGAAACAGTCCGCAATCTACGTGATCAAATCAAAGATGTCATGGAGCAAAACGACGAGTATCGAGCAATTGCCGACGAGATCAAGGAGCTCACGAAAAAGCGAACTGAAGCCAAGCGAGCCCTCAACGAAGATAAGGATTACCAAACCCTTTCGGCAGACTTAGATGACTATCGACTCAAACTCCGTGACATTCAGGACATCCTCAGTCAGCATCTCGTCCTCTATTACAATCAAACCCAACAAACGAAAATTGTTGATCCCGGTGGCGAAACACGCAGTGTAATCCTCTCAGCAAAAGTCGGCAAAAACGAAGCTTAGCTCAAGAAATCTTCGGCCTGAATCTCATTCCAGTGGCCGGATGGGGTCTGCCGATAAAACCCAGCGTGGTGAACCCACTCATTATTGTCATAGCTCTTCTCGACTCGACTAGCTACCCCTGAACGAGCATAATGAGTTTTCACGTCCGATACCGCTGGTTGCGAAATTCGCTCCACGCGGTATTTTTGGTTATCTTTTTCAAACTCTAGTGTTTCGACGCGCCGTTTGAGACTTGGGTGATCTTCGAGTGGTTCTTCGCGCCTTGTATGATTATCAATTGTATAACGGACATCTAGCAGGTCGACAAGCTCTTCCCACGTCTTGTCGCTCATAGACTTGTTGCCATCCTAATAACGTCTTCTTGGCTGAGTCCGTGCTCGCCACTAATCGTGTAGAGTGTCCCCTGATTCACCCAGGCAGCTTGTCCATCGCCATACATATAAATCGTCAAGCCAGAGGCTTGGAGCGCCAGAAAATCTTGAGACCGCTTGAGGACATACTGCTCAAGCACCGCCTGAGAATCCCAGTCAGTCTTCTGCTGATTTACCTGGAGAGACTTGGAGTCCTTAACGAGCTGATAGCTCATCGCACCATCGCTCGTTTTTACATTCTGTGCCTTGCTCCAACCAGCCGGGACAAACCCTGGCATCGAGGCCGAAAGTCCTGATCGCATAGCCGCAATTTTCAGTGAGACATCTGGGTAATTCGTACGCCATAGCAGAGTACCCAATAAACCAAGTGCGATCACCGACATCACAATTGCAGTTGGCTTAGCTGGACCTGAAGGTGTAGCTGGAGCTGGGGCAGCTGCGTCTTCGCCTAGAGCTAGCTTGAGCGCCTCATCGCGACTCATCATTGGCACTGGAGCTGGAGCCGGGACTGAGGCCGGAGCCGGGGTGGCGGCTTGAGGCTCAGGGACAACCACTGGGGCAGGGGTAGCCTGCATAACAACTGGTGCAGGAGCCATGATGTCATTCATAATTCGCGAACCATTCGCTGTAGGTACGGGTGGTGGTGTCACTTCAAGTGACGGCTCGGGGGTGGATGGGGCGGCTGGAACAGGCTGTGTGGCAGGAACACTTTGCGGCGCAGGTACTGATTCGGATGCTGGTGCTGTTGCTGGTGTTGGCTGTACAGGAGGTATAGCTGGACCTGAAGGTGTGGCTGGTTCTGGAATCGGTGCTGCGGAAGCAGGACTCGGTAATGGAGTCGGAGGCGCAGGAGTTTGCAACGGTTGAGGTGGCGGCGTTACTGCGGCGGTGGCCGTGCTGGTTGGTTGCGACAAGGTGTTTATCTGTGCTTGAACCATCTCCTTCATTTGAGCATCAGACAGTACAGATTCGTCTTTCGCGTCGAGCGATGGGATTTCTGATCCAACATTACTGTCAGCAGGAGCGGCTGGTGGTTGAGGACTAGCCGGAGTTAGCGCTGGGGCAACAGGAGTTGGAGTCTGCGCGACTGGCGCTGGCACGGGGGCAGAAACAGGGGCTGGCGAAACTGGTGCAGCAGACTGAGCAGGGGCTTTGGCATCAGCCACACCTGTGTTCTGTGCATACGCAGCAGCTTCAGCAGGATCTACTGGCTCCCAGGGTGTACCGCAATTCGCACAAAAAACTTTTCCTGCGATTACTACTCTGTCTTTTTCTTCACAATCAGGACACTGTCGCATCTTCCCCTCAACGCCTTTCTTTAAAGCTTAGGCTTTATTATGAACGGAAGTGACCTACCAGTAAAGAGGTCGTGCTTACTTTTGTGATCCGGCGCGATAAATTCCAGCGATGAAATGAAAAATTGCCGACTGTCGTCGCCAGCGCTGTGGCTGTTGCAGAAGCCGCCACAACCATTCTAGGCCCAAGCGACGCATCCACGCCGGAGATCGCTTCAGAGGACCACCCATACTATCGAAATCGAATGTACCACCCTCTCCAATGAGAACTTTTGCCAGATGATCCGATTTGTGCCGATCAATAAATTGCTCTTGAAGCGGAAAGCCCATTGCGACAAATAGCAGATCTAGCCTAGCCGATTTGATCTCGTCAACCAACTTTGCTTCTTGAGAAGCCGTAAAATACCCAGTCCACACCCCGCGCATATCAACCCCTGGGTAACGCTTCTTCAGCGCACGCTGGGTCGATAGCGTATCCCGCGGACCACCAATCACACCGATCCGCCACCCTTTCCGACCAGCTTCGAGGAGCAAGGCATGTGTGGCATCAACGCCTGCACCTCGCTCAGGGATCACTTTCGTGCGCCAGTCCGGCCGCTGGACGTCATAAACCAAAGAACGTACAAGACGCCACACGCCATGCTTGCCCGCAAGATAGCTGGCGGCCCACTGAACCGCGACGCCATCAGCTAAGGACAGGTCCGCATTACGTAGGATACGCGCTACTTTTGGATCCTTCCACGCACCAACGAAAAACTCAACATAAGGCTTTACGACCACAAAGCTATCTGCAGTCCGCTTCTGGTGTCGAATCACTTCAGCAATGCGCTCACGCGCCTGCTGCTGAGAGATCGCATCAAAGTATAATCCACCTACTTCAAGACGCGTATCGGCCGACTTGTTCATATCTTCTCCACACGGGTTCGCAGAGCTTCACGAAATACTTCCGTACGAAAACGCTTTGCCTGCCGATGCATTTTGGCCACATCCCAGTGGCGAGACTCAGCCCGATCGCAGGCAGCACGGACGTCCGCAACCGTTGGCTTGTCAAAGAATTCAGCCGTCTCACCCTCAATCATCGTTTCCATGAGACCCCCGCCACGCAACGCTATCACTGGCGCGCCAAGAGCGATTGCTTCAACAGGGGCAATCCCAAAATCTTCAATATTACAGAACACAAATCCCTGAGCACGCGATAGCAGCTGCAGCTTATCGGTCTCACTTATCCGCCCCATAAAACGAATATTGGTTGAGCCATCAGCCAACGCCTCAAGCCGCTCTCGATCAGGCCCGTCACCAGCAATTACCAGTTTGCGCTTCGTACCCATGAACGCCCGGATCGCCAACTCGATATTCTTGTAAGGAGCCAAAACCGACACTATACAATAGCCCAGATCACGGTTGGTAGCTGCAATCGGAGGAATGTCTACCGGCGAATAAATGACGTCGGCCGGCCGATGATAAAATTTTTGAATACGCCGGACGATTACTTTGCTGATGGCAACAAATTCACGTCGTGATTCCTGCGATACATAATAGTCCCACAGTCTTAAACGAGAGACGAGCCGCGTCACATATGCCCGAACCAGCGGATTTGTAGTCCGTTCAGTCAGAGCCTCAGGCCAATGATCCCAGAGCATGCGGGCCGGACTATAGCAATACACCAACATTTTCGTCCGCCCAGACAAACGAGCATTCTTCACCCAAGCGCTCGAGGCAGCGATCACAACATCGTAGCCCTTCGTTGGCAAATGCTCGGTGGCATGCTTCACAAATGGTAATAATAGCTCTGGGCGCTGTTTGAGAAATTTTGGCAGATACTGCAGCCAGCTTGTCTTGACTCGATGTCGACCAACACGCGCGCCAAACTTGTCATTGTCGTAGACTAACGTCGCCACGTCCGCCTGTGGAAACATATCTAGAAGCTCATACAGCACCCGTTCGGCACCACCATCCTTCACATTGAGCCAATCGTGAAGAATTAAGATCCGCTTGTGCCGCGACTTATTCATGCACGGCTCCGAGAAGCATAGAGAAGACCTGCCACGCCAAACGTCAATAAGCCGAGAGTTGAATCGGCGAAGGAGTGCAAGAACAGATTCGCCACCATAATGCCAGCAAACGCGCCGACAAAACCAATCCGCAGCGGATCTTGAGGTCCATGCCGTCGAATTGTATGCATAATATTCACGAGCAACATAAGCATCAAGCCAAGGCCGATGATACCAAACTCGACTGCGATTTGTAGATACCAATTCTCAGTAATGAGGGGTCGTAAACCATAGAGACTGGCTGGGCCAGCCGCCCCGATACCGCGACCAACCGGACTCGCTACAATCGCCTCGTACCCCTGCACGAGTGCGGTCACATGACCTTCATCGCCACCGAATACACCACTTGCCGTCAGCTCACCGCGCAATAAGAACCTGTCGATTGCTGAGCTCTTGGCATTCATAAGTACTGCCCAAGCCGCCATACCCCCCGCAACCCCAGCTGCCACAAAACCACCTAAGGTCAGCACCCGGAACTTCTTCGGCACGGCAAGCAAAATCGCCACCGCACCGGCCACCGCGAGACCAAGTAAAGCGCTTCGGGAAAAACTCGTCACGGCCGCCAGTACAAATACGGTAAAGCCGAGCGCAGCCGTCAGTCGGACTTCACGACGACGAGCCTTCACGGCGTAGGCCAAAGCTATGGCCGCCGGGATGATCAAATAGGTACCGAGCTGGTTTGGGCCACCTAAGCTCGCAAACGACCGACCAAACGGAAAGTCTGGGTGCAAACCTTGATATGGAAGAATTGTGGACGGACCATAACCAAGCTGCGTGAAGAAAGCAGTTGGTGTCGCAAAAAACTGCCAGAGAGCAATTCCCGCTACAAAAGCGGCTGGAATAAGTATGACAAGACTCAACTGTCGAGCTGAAATCTGACGTGAGAATACCTGCACAGCCAAAAATAAGATCAAAGGCAAAACACTGGTTTTTAGACCGACCAGCAATGGTACGTCGCGCCAGGCACCACCGGCAATCGACGCAACCAGCCCACACACCAAAATCAGCAGGATAAGAATGAAATCTGGACGATGCCACCAACGGTTAGTTATGCCGTTCTTTCTAACATGCCGTACGCCGATTAGGGCACCCAAGATAATAATGGCACTCGTTAGTAACTCTTTCCAGAGCGCAACAATCTCTGGCTGACCAGTCAAGCGCCCCAGAGAGACAGCGATGAACGCGTGGAACGGCAGAATCGCGAACAACACCAAAATTAACACCGCACCAACTTTGCGGATCCCAGTTATTGTGGCGGTTTGCTGCATCGTGTCAGGTCTCCGTTCTACTCGCTAACGATTTGAAATAACACTACGGACATAGTCATCGAGGTTTTCAAGAGCAATACCAGTGCCACGCACCACGCACAGCATCGGATCATCTGCAACGTAAGCCGGGACACCGGTCACCTTCGTCATCAGCTTATCAATATTACGCAGCTTAGATCCACCACCGGTCATCACCATGCCGCGGTCAATAATATCGCTCGAAAGCTCAGGTGGTGTTTGCTCCAGGACCGCCTTGACTGCTCCAATGATGCCTTCGAGCTCATCACCCATGGCCTGGGTAACTTCATCCGAATCCAGCTTGATCGTCTTTGGTAAGCCAGCAATCATATCGCGACCGCGGATTTGCATAGTCAGTGGAACTTCAAGAGGGAGTGCCGAACCGATCTCTTTCTTAATATCTTCAGCAGTTTGATCACCGATAATCAAGCCATATTTACGACGGATGTAGTCAGCGATTGCCATATCAATCTTATTGCCGCCGATGCGGATGGAGTTCTGAGCGACAATACCGCCGAGCGAGAGGATTGCAACCTCAGTTGTCCCGCCGCCAATATCGACGATTAAATTTCCGGCGGGTGCAGCAATCGGCACGCCAGCTCCAATAGCAGCTGCGACCGGCTCGCGAATAATGTGGGCTTTGCGGGCACCAGCAGCGAGTGCCGCATCAATCACGGCCCGACGCTCTGTTGAAGTGACACCAGCTGGCACCGAGATCATGAGCTCAGGTCGACTCAAACGAATCGTACCAGATACTTTATCGATAAAGTGCTTGAGCATCGCCTGCGTAATCCGGTAGTCAGCGATCACGCCATCCTTAAGTGGGCGATTTGCCGTGATCACATCGGGAGTTCGTCCAAGCATTTCTTTGGCTTCATTACCAATAGCAACAATCCGGTTATCGTCCACCGACACGGCAACTACGCTCGGTTCGTTGGCAACAATCCCCTTCTTCGGCACGTACACCAACGTGTTGGCAGTACCCAGATCTATAGCAATTCGTCTCTTTATCATCTCAGATCATATTGTACCGCACTTACCCCGCTCACTCCAGGTAAACCACGAGGCTATTCTGGTTGCCAAACGGGGCGTTTTGTACCACACTAGTGAATACCACATATCATGAAGATCTCGAAAAAAACCCGTGACCTCATCTCCTACCTAATTGGTGGGACAGTTGTATTCATTGGAACCATCCTGCTCATCGCCATCGCAACTGGTTGGCAGTACGATATCCGCACTGGAGAGCTCCGTGAAACTGGACTCATTCTCATGGGCAGTGAGCCGACTGGTGCGACCATCCGCGTCAACGACCAAGATATTACACAAGTCACAAATTACCGCTACCAAAATGCCCCACTTGGAAATTATGCACTCAGCTACCAGAAAGCCGACTTTAGGCCTTGGAAGGCCCAAGTGGAAGCCACAGCTGGCGAGGTGACCTTTGCTGACTATGCCTGGCTCATCCCAAATGAGGTGCCAACTCGCCAACGCTACGCAGATTTTTCGCTCACAACAGCTACCCAATCGACCGACAGAAAGCGTTTTGTCTTCATCGAACAACGCCCTGCCGCAGCACCTGGTGTACTACCTCCTCCCCGCCTGTTCACGAGCACCGATCTGTCTCGACCACCAGTACTCCTACTCGACCCGAGTACAACCCCAAGCCAGGCCACACTCGGCGTCGCAAACTACGACTCTCTGCAAATGTCCGAGGACGGCAGTCAGCTACTCATGCGCGCAACCCTCAAAGATGGATCAATCAGATGGCAGACACTTGCCACAAACCCGAGCTCTACACCAGCGCTCCGCGACATCACACAGGACTTCACCATTAGCCCGAGTTGGATTTCCTGGTGGAGTAATAGTAATACCGAGCTGAGTTACGTAGAGAAAGGCGTACTCCGCCGACTACAGCTCCGAGATCAGCGCATATCTGAGGCCCTCGCGAGTAGCGTAGTCCATGCTAGCTGGAATAAGGAATGGCTCGTCATAATTACCCAGCCCCAGCCGACAGGCGCTCCCGAGCTGCGTATTCGCCCAGCCGATGGCAACGACAATCAGCTCGTCAGTAAACTCGCCAGTCAAAATACATCCTATGCTACAAAATACTTTCGTGTCCTCAACCGTGATTACCTCGCTGTCTTAGGTAGCGAGAGTAAAGTGATCACGCTCTTTAGTAATGTGCTCCGTGACAGCAATCGCCAGACGAGCTCAATCGTAGCGCGCAACGTCACCGCTTTCACAGTAAGCCCCGACGGACGCTTCCTGGTTCATAATGCGAACGAAACGCTTGTCACGATCGATTTCGAGCGCTATCGCCGCTATCGGTTCAATACACCTCTCACGGGACTCACCAACTGGTCCTGGATGAACGACCAGCACTTGGCGATGATTACGGGTGGCAAACTTCAGTTGGTCGACTATGATGGTCAGAACAGCGAGATCTTGACCCAAGATATCAACCCGGCTACCCCAATTCTATTCTCAGAAAATAAGTCTTTGCTCGTCTTTACGCAACCAGTCACCACCCCAAATACTCCAGCAAAACTCCAGCAAATCTTCCTGAACCCAGAACGAATTCTTGAATAAAAAAACAACCTTCTTCTCATAAAAAGGTTGTTTATGGTGCCAGAGGTGGGAGTCGAACCCACACACGCGATAAAGCGTACACGATTTTGAGTCGTGCGTGTCTGCCAGTTCCACCACTCTGGCGTAAGTGGTCTAATCTGTTGTAAGGTACGCGGATGTATTATAATACGAAGCGTATGCATACGCCACACCCCAAAGACAACAAATCCGACGACACGCTTTCATTCAGCGATCTGACGACCGCCCAGCCAGCTGAGCCGGTTTTGGCGAACCCAGAGCCGAGTGAACCTACGGCACAACCAGCTCAAACTTCTCACCAGTCTGAGACGAGCACCGCTGGTATACCGGTTTTCCGCAATCCACATGGTGCCGGGCATCAAGCCCATCTTGCCGAACTCGGTGCACCTGTTGCCCAACCAAGCCCCCCACCACTCGTTGATCAGCCACTGCCTCAACTCCGCTTTAATCTGTCGCCCAAGTTCGACACATTTGAGGCGCATGGACTAGAGGCAGAAGAAACCGGTAAAAGCGCTACAACCCTACTCGGTAAGGTGGCACTCTTACTGCGATTACCAAAGGTATTCTCCAAGCGCAATCTACGCTATGCCATGGTTGGAGTAGTGAGCTTTCTCGTGTTTCTCTTGGTCTTCAATTTCCAGACTATTTTGACTCAAGTTACCTACCGCTTAAGTCCACCAAAACCAACGGCTCCTGTCGAAGCGGTCACCGATCCCAACCCAACTGAAGTAAACCTCGCTGAGGCGGTCGAAAGCGGTGACATGATCGTCATCCCCAAACTGAGTGTGACAGCCCCGATTATCTTTGAGCCCTCACTGGCGGAACAGGCCATCCAAAACTCACTCCGCAACGGCGTCGTCCACTATGCTGGCACTGCCCTACCAGGCGAACCAAGTAACTCTGTGATTGTCGGCCACTCATCAAATGACTGGTGGGAACCAGGTAATTACAAATTCATTTTTGCACACCTCGATAAACTTGAAGCCGGTGACCAAATCCAAGTGAACTACCAGAAGCGCAAATACGTATATCAGGTCAGCTCAAAACGCGTCGTCGAACCAACTGAAGTATCAGTACTACAGCCAACCACCGATCCAATCCTCACGCTCATCACCTGTACTCCTCCTGGGACCAGCTGGAAACGGCTCATCATCACCGCAAACCAAGTGCAACCAGCACCGAGCAAGCCAGAAGCCACGCCGCAAGTTGCCACTAATCAAGCTACAAACGACTCAGCTCTGCCGGGAAATGCCCCTTCGTGGTTTGATCAGATAAAGCGCTGGTTTGGAATGGGTAGCGAAACCAGTAGTAGTCCTGGTAGCCAACCCTCCGAGAGCCCAAGCTCAAATCGCAACTATTTACCGGCTGCCGTCTAGCTGAGTTTTCGGCGAATTATCTTCGGCCATAGCTGGCCATCTGCTGCTTCCTCTGTGGTTAATCCTGCGATGCAAGCCAGCAACACCCGTACTCGATCGAGAGCGGCTACGCGAGTAGTGCGAGCAAAAAGCGTCACTGGTAGCAGCGCCAGAATAAGGATCCGAATCTGTTCTCGCGTAAGATTGTGCTGCGCAAACAGTAATGTATCGGCTTCACGCACATACATATATACCGCATCATCAGCATAGGCAAACACATACGGTGCGTAACTCGACACGGTGGCTAGTTGTTCCGCAACACCATACATTCCGCGAGCCGCGAGACGCCGCTGATCAACTTTTGAGAGCCGCTGGACCCGCAAAAGATTCTCAACACTCGCCACCAAGCTTATCTGTGGATGGTGATGCAAGGCGGGATCGACTCGCCACAGGTCAAGGGCTTCATCAGTGCAGATTATTGGCTGACTGACTTCCGGTAACAAGCGTGCGAGCAGTGTTTGGTCACCGCTGGTCAGCTGCATATCAGGACCAATCACGACGAGTCCCGCCGCATGCGTCAGTCCCCAAGCCTCACTAGCGCTCACCTGACGATCACGGGTCGGAAGCGCGGCCGTATGTATGGATGGTGGTAAAAAGCCCTGAATACTCGGTGGCACCACAGCACTCATCGTAACGCGCCATGCCTGCCAGGCCTCATAGAGTCGTGACAACGCGACAAAACCGCGAGCCCCACCTCCCCAGATCACTACACTGGTTTGATTGGCGGGTCCTAGAGCAAGCTCAAAAAGTGGTCGTGAATCGACGAGTTCGGCGCCTTGGCGCTGTGTCTGCATCCCTCCTCCAATCTTTTTTTTTAAGCACGCTCGAGAGCATCAACTGCACGAAGATACGCGCGCAGTGTGTCGCCGTCACACACCGAAGCGAACTGTAGGCGCGACGAGGTAGTCATCAAACTAATATGGCTCTGAAAGTACGCATCAACATACATCTCGGCTTCGCTGGCATCAGTAAGATTGAGTTCCCGACGGACACTGTTTAGGACATCAGTAAATGGCTGCTCATTACCAGTCGGTACCGGACGACGAACACCAAACCGCGCACCGAGCCGTCGACGAGTCATACCTGGCATGAGCTGCTGGACGAGCTCTCGGCTCTCAGATGGGAAAAGCTGTAAAATAGCTCGGTCGAGCACTTTCATAGCATGAGCGGCAGTCCGTTCACTCGTAACGTTTGCGTGCTGTTTTAGTAGAATTGTGGCGTAATCGTGATGCATAATCACTGACTATACCATAAACGATTAAATTTGTCTAGTACTTATTCGGTCGAATCTGACGTGTCTGTGTCAGGTAGCTGCACTTTCTGCACCGACTGCTCAGCGCGCGTCAGCTGCTCCTGCAAACTCTTGACGAGTTCATTCCCGCGCTCAAACGCTCCGAGAGCTTCATCGAGATCAATATCTTCACTCTCCAGCTGCGAGGTAATCGCCTCGAGCTCCTTAAGAGCATCACGAAAACTCGAGGTTGGTTTGGATTCGTTGCTCATCCGTCATCTCCTTCACAAATAATTCTGTCGAACCTTGCTGTAATTGTACCAGAACTGGACTACTAGGACTTAGTTGCTCAGGATTTCTCATCACCACACCCTGCTGCCGAACGATCGCATAGCCTCGAGCTAAGACACGGGTTGGGTCCATACCATTGAGGACTGTACGAGCCAGTACAACCCGATGCGACCACGCCCGCATCTTATCGGTAAATGCTTGCTGCAAAAAGCGCTGACTGCGCTCCAAGCGATGCGAGATCGAGAGGAAGAACCGAGTTTGACCCTTTTCGTAGCGCAGCATCACTTGCCGACAGCGCTGAAGCAGCGCCAAGAGTGCAGCGTGCATGCGAGACTGAGCACGAGTCAGCTCAGCACGGACCTCTTTCTGATCTGGGAAGACTCGCCGAGCGGCATCTGTGGGCGTCGAGGCGCGCACATCGGCTGCAAGCTCTGCCAAACTCACATCGTCTTCGTGACCAATACCGACAACAACCGGAATATGACTGGCATAGACCGCCCTCACCACATCTTCATGGTGAAACGCCTGCAAGTCTTCAGCACTACCACCGCCACGAACCACAACAATCACCTCAATGTCTTTATGCTGAGCGTTAATGCCACGTATCGCCTTCACAATATCAATTGGCGCCTGGAGACCCTGGACATGTGTATGAACGTGCTCGATCGTTGCGAGTGGCCAACGATCTCGAGCAATGGTGAGAAAATCATTATACGCCGCCGCATCAGTCGATGTGATGAGCGCGACTTTCATCGGGTAGGCAGGGAGGGCACGCTTGCGACCAATCTCAAACAAGCCCTCAGCTTCAAAACGAGCCTTCATGAGCTCAAATGCTTTCTGAACTTCTCCCGCACCCGCCAGCTCAACATCCTTGACGGTTAGAGAAAACTTACCCCACTTCGTGAGGTTTGGCGTGGCCGAGATACGAACCAGCATCCCATCTTCAAGTACGGTTTTCAGCTGATACTTCGTCATAAAACAGCTCAAAGTCGTCTCCGAGTCTTTAATATCAAAGAAAATCCACTTGCCCTGATTCACGCGAAAACTCGCAACTTCCCCCTCTACCACTACCAGCGGATAGGCATAGCTGAGCGTCTGAGTAACAAACTCTCGAAGCTCCGTAACCGATAATACCTCGTCTAACACTAGTGATGCCCCTGCGGCTCATCGACAGCCTGCCGCTTATAAAAAATCAAACCAACTGGAATAAACAACCACAGAGCTATCAAGCGATAAATCGTGGTAACCGAGAAGGCGACCTGAAAAGGAATACCTAGGGCGACAGCTGTAGCGATCATAGTAGCTTCGTAGAGACCAACTCCAGAGGTAAAAACCGAAGCCACCGATAGAATCAGGGCAAACACGTACATCACACCAGCTATTCCCGGATTGATAACCTGGTCAAGCGCTAAGAATACAAGGGTGATGCTTGCCATTTCGCAGACAATACACAGCCATGCGAAGCCAATCATCCGTAAAAAGTGCCGCGGACTAGCGAGTAAGAGGTCAACCAGTCGTCGATAGCTATCAACAAACCGTCGTGTCTGCACGGCCCCAAGTGTTCCGCGCTTAAAGAGCTTCAATATCCAGTTCATTGGGCGCGTCAGCACAAATAGTGCTCGTTCAAACAATCGAGGATTGATCGTGATCGCAATGATGGCTAAAGCGATAAACAAGAGAAAGCTCGTTACGATCAGTATGAGGCGAAAACTCACAAGCGCTATTTCTTGTGAGAAAAAGAGCAGGAGAAAACTGAGTCCCAGCGTCATTACCACACTCAAGAAAGTCGCGATATACCAGAAAAATTGTGCGAGATAAGATTCGCGCTGAGTAATTTTCTTTTGGAATATCTGAGCAAAAAAGGCCGCCCCCGAAATACCACCGGTCGGAATTACGGTGTTCACAAAATTCATCGCCACAACACCCTCAAATAACTTCCAGAACGGCAGCCGCTTTTGGTAGACTCCACTGTAGAAACGGTCATAATATTTCGTACTCGACCAGTAATACACAAAACGAACCGGCAATATTGCCAGCAGCCACCACGGATTCATCTGGCGAATCAGATCTATGAACTGCGGCAGCTGACCCGCATATCGCAGCGCCAATAGTCCGAGCAGTACGAGTATCAAAAAGAATGCGAAATGTCGCAATTTCATACTCTCTATACTACCACGGAGTGTCCTCTTACTAGAGCAGGCCTGTTGAGAGGGCTCACTCTCAGGTATGATACCTCTATGCAATCACTCCCCACATGGTTTGTCATCACCGGCCGCGAACGCGAGCTGGCAGCCGCTGAGCTCACGAGTCTCACTGCAGCTGACAATGTCGACTTTGGTCGCGATTTTGCCGTTGGCACAGGCACGCCACCTGACTTCGACCGCCTTGGTAGCGCAATCCGTGCAGGCTCCATCTTGGGCACAGTCCAAAGCGCAGAGCCACAAAGTCTCGCTACCGAAATCGCACAGCTTTTGTCACTCACAGGTGCCACCAGCAAAGTTACGCTCGGCTTGTCGACAAACTGCCTCCCGCCGCACGCTCTCAAGAAACTTGGCTTGAGCCTCAAAAAAGCCCTTTCAAAAACCCAAGGAGTGTCGCTACGCATGGTATTCCCAGCAACGGGCACAATCTTAAATGCCGGTCATATTCAGGGCGGAAAGCTCCTTCAGGCGCCAAACGCTGAGCTCGCAATCTTTCGCATTGGGACAGTGACATACCTCGGTCGAAGTAATTGGCAGCAAGACATAGCTTCGTACACGATGCGCGATCGAGAACGACCAGCTCGTGATGCTCGCGTTGGGATGCTACCACCAAAGCTCGCCCAAATGATGCTCAACCTTGCAGGCGTGCAGAAGGGCGATAACGTCCACGATCTTTTCTGCGGAACCGGTGTCATTCTGACTGAGGCACTGCGAATTCAGGCGATTCCGACCGGCAGTGACGCGAGTGCCGATATGGTCGCTGCCTCACGCACAAATCTGGAGTGGATGGCGAACAAACTTCAACTCACCGACTATCAGCCACACATCTGGAAAGCCGATGCTCAATCGGTCCAGTTGCCAGATGGAGTGAGCCATATCGTTTCCGAAGGCTACTTGGGTAACCCACACCTGCAAGAGATGTCGGTCACCCGCCTCGAAGCCGAAGCTAGGACTCTTCTACCCCTGTACAGAGACGTACTGAGGCACCTCAAACACTACCCGCATCCGCTCACTATCGTGCTAGCAATACCCGCCTGGCATCATCCGGCCCGCCAAACACCAATTGAGCTGCCGATTATTGACGTCGCAACAGATATGGGGTATACTGTGAAACAGTTTGCGACCGAAAACGAGAGTGCCCTGCACTATCACCGCCCACATCAGACGGTAGGACGCATGATCATCAAGCTCAATAAAGATTAAGATTACAGGAAGTACAGCATGTCAAAGACGAAAGCAGGTGGTTCAACAAAGAACGGGCGCGACTCACGCGGCCAACGCCTTGGCGTAAAACTTTTCGGGGGCCAAGTTGCTTCAACTGGTGATATTATTATTCGCCAACGTGGGAACACCTATGAAGCCGGAGAGAATACGTTTCTTGCAAAAGACTATACAATCCATGCTGCCGTACCAGGTAACGTGACCTACCGACAGACCCGCAAGACAATGTTCTCAGGAGCAAAGCGCCGCAAGACTGTCGTTTCAGTCACTCCATACGAAGCCTAAAGCACTCACCTTCGTACTAAAAAAACACCCGCTCGCCGGGTGTTTTTTTAGTAGATGACTACTGGGCTGGGGCTGCTGGTGGTGGTGCGGGTTTTTCCATTCCCAGATGTTTTTTGACGATGTGCACAACGTCAGCCATCGCTACCTGGCTCTTCACTAAGTAGTCATCAACCCCAAGTGCCTTGGCCTTCGCGATATCCTTATCGCTCGACAATGCTGACATCATAATAATCTTCGCGTGCTTCGTCTCGGGTGTATTGCGCAAAATATCCAGTACATCAAACCCCGAAACTCGCGGCATCATGACATCAAGCAGAATAAGATCTGGCTGAGTCTCAATGACGCGGGCGAGGGCATTTTCGCCGTTCTCAGCCCAAGCGGTGGCAAACCCCTCGGCCTCAAAACGAGCCCGATACACGCTGGCTAGCTCAGAGTCATCTTCAACGAGTAAAATTGTTGGTTTGTGTGCCATATTATTTTCTTCCTTGTTCGTAGATAGTGCTTACGCCTATTGTAGCTTGATTCGAGGCTGGTTGCAAAATCTGCAAAGCCGCAGCAATAAATCCGTCAAACAGTGGATGCGGACGCATCGGTCGAGACAGGAACTCTGGATGATATTGTGAGGCAATGAAAAAAGGATGGTCTGGCCGCTCGACAACCTCGACTAATGTGCCACTCGGTGACTTGCCAGAAATGTGCAGACCCACTCCTTCCAAAGCCTCTCGATACTCATTATTCACCTCGTAACGATGACGATGGCGCTCCGTGATGTGCTCCTCACCATAGAGGCGAGCTGCCAGAGTACCGGCGACTAGATCGGTCGGATAGTCACCAAGCCGCATCGTACCGCCGAGACGTACGCCACGTTGATCCGGCATAATATCAACGACAGGGTGCTTGGACGACACATCAAACTCCGTGGAATTCGCATCAGTAAGCCCCAGCTGATTGCGAGCTGTTTCTATCACCGCAACTTGCAAGCCCAAGCATATCCCCAAGTAGGGCACATTATTCTCACGCGCATACTGAGCAGCTAGAATCTTCCCGGGCACACCGCGCTCCCCGAAGCCGCCTGGTACCAGTATTGCGTCAACACTCTCGAGCGGCTTGAGCGATTTGGGTAGTTTCTCGGCATCAATCCAGACAATCTTCACATTGCTCGCATGATGCCAGGCGGCGCTCTTGAGGCTTTCAACAATCGACATGTAGGTATCCTCGTGATCCAGATACTTCGCAACAATCCCGACAGTCACCGCTGGCTTCTCAGAAAGAATCACATCCACCAAATCAGACCATGCCGAAAGGTCAACCGGCTGAGTAGGTGAGAGACTCAGCTTTCGCACGATATAGTCACCAATCCCCGCCTCTTCCATGCGGAGTGGCACCTGATAGACGGTTTTGGCTGTCGGAAGGGCCACAATCGCTTCTTTATCTACGTCGCAGTACATCGATAGCTTCTCATAGACGGATGCACTCACTTGATGATCGGTACGGACAGCCAGAATATCTGGCTGTATGCCGACTTCTCGCAGATCACGCACTGAGTTCTGGGCTGGCTTTGATTTTACCTCTTTGCTAGCGGCCAGATAAGGCAAGAAGACCACGTGCGTGTAGAGTACGTTCTCATGTCCAACTCGTCGGCGAAACTGTCGAATGGCTTCGATAACCGCAAGAGACTCGTAGTCACCGATTGTGCCACCAACCTCACAAATCAGCACATCGTAACCATTCGCAGCTTCGATAATACGCCGCTGATACTCATTGGTGATGTGTGGAATCACCTGCACTGTCTTGCCAAGATATTGCCCATCGCGCTCATCAGCAAAGACCTTTGAATACACCTGGCCCGACATTACTGAGCTGGCTCGTGTCAGTTCCTGATCAAGAAAACGCTCATAATGACCTAGATCGAGATCAGTCTCCCCACCGTCACCAGTCACGAAAACCTCACCATGTTCTGCTGGGTTAAGCGTGCCCGCATCAAAATTAAAATACGGATCCATCTTTTGGATGTTCACGGTGAGGCCCCGTGCCTTCAAGATCGCCCCAATAGAAGCGGCGGTGATCCCTTTTCCTGAGCCAGAGACTACACCGCCGGTAACAAAAATAAACTTTTGAGCACGCGTACGTTTACTTACCACATCACCCTCCCTTTGTATTCTAGTCTACGAGTTCAGGGGGTAGTAGCGCAAGCGTTATTGGCGAACAATCTCAAGTGCTTTATCAAGCTGAGGATCACGGCCGGCGTTCGCATCTTCGTTTGTGAGTTCAACGGCGACATCAGGCTTAATGCCTTCTTTTGAAATATTTACGCCATTCGGTGTGTACCAACCAGCAACAGTTACCTTGAGCTGGGCACCGCTACCAAGGTTCTTGACTTCCTGAACGCTACCTTTGCCATAGGTCTTTTCCCCAACCAGAGTCGCCCGATTATTGTCTTTTACCGCACCCGCCACAATCTCCGATGCGGAGGCCGAACCACCATTGATCAGAATCACTACCTTTGCATTTGTGAGTTTTCCACCTGGGGTGGCCATCAGCTTCTTGGAATCAATGTGTTTACCCCGCTCCTCTACAATCGTTCCGCGACTCACAAACTCAGAACTCACTGTCACAGCACTATCAAGATAGCCGCCTGGGTTATCCCGCAGATCGAGAACAATCTTCGTAATGCCCTTACTGGCAAAATCAGCTGCTGCAGCCTGAATCGCCGCATCAGTATCATCACCAAACCGGCGTAAGCGAATATAGCCGACATCGCCATTTTTAATTTCAGTCTTCACGCTTGATACCTGAATACGTTCGCGAATGATCTTAACCTCACGCGGTGCTGCTGACTGACTCACGACAATGAGCTTCACTTCCGTGCCGGCCTGGCCACGAATCTGCTTCACAGCCTCATCTAGAGTTAGCTCAGAGGCGTCTTTATCGTCAATGCGAGCAATCACATCACCTGACTTCAGGCCAGCCTTCGCAGCCGGCGTATCGTCAATAGGAGCAATCACCGTCAGGAGATTATTCTTGATGCCAACTTCAATACCAATACCGGAGAGCTCACCGCGCAAGTCATCAGATAACTCCTTGGCTTCCTCAGCTGAGAGAAAGGTCGTATATGGATCTCCAAGGCTCGAAACATAGCCTTTGAGTGCACCTTCCTCTTGTTTCTGGGGATCAAGATCACCGTTGAAGCTCGACTGTAAGATCGATCGAATCTCTCGGAACTGCTCGGCGCTGGTGAGCGATGCTTGGGTAACGAGCCCGGTGCGAGCCAGGAAGCGATTGCCATAGATGCCAAAGATTGCTCCAGCCATAAATACCAAGATAGCCAGACCTATCAGGTGGCTTTTGGAGTAACGCTGTCCGCGAGATGCGGCTGGGGCGGCTGGGGCTGAAGTTTCTTTCGTCTGCATAGATACCAAGCCATTGTACCGCGAGCGCGTACATTGTGGCAAAAAGCCCTCAGCTTGCTTTCAGGCTAGTGAATAAATACCAGAGCACTCACTGGCCACAGTGACTGCGAGAATCGACCGTCCCAAGCCGCATTAAACTCAGAAACCAAGACTTGATTCCCATTTGAGACGATACCTTCGACAACCATCACGTGCCCATACTCACCCACTGGATAGATAGCCAGTGCACCAACTTCTGGCTGACTATCAACCCGCATACCAAATTTTCGGCCCCAATCAGGCCACTGCTTGGCATTTGCTGGACCCAGAAAGCCCCAGCGTGCTGGTAGCGGCCGGCCAATATTATCACGTCGCCAAGCCGCATAGCTTGTACATTGTCGGAAATAGAAACCCCACGGATCTACGCCGTAGCTCGGAAACGGCTCGACTCCCGACCACGGATAGCTGGTACTTGTCGAATACTCACGACCTGCGCTCTGCGCCGCGATTGCCGCTGATTGCTGTGCGCGCAAGCTCAACAGACGTGCCCGGTCCTGCTCGACGAGCTGGCGATACGTACCCTCCTGCCCCCTTGTCTCTGCGAGCAGCTCCGCTACATCTCGCTCCTTCACGCGAATCGACTCTTCCTCAAGCCGCTCTTGCTCAGCCTTGATCGAGAGCTGACGTTCAAGCTCATTGAGCTGATTCTGCGTATCCTCAACCGCCTGCATGTTTTCTTCTATTTTTTTACGAAGCGAATTGTAGTATTCTTCTCGACCAACAAAGTCGGAGAGCGTATCACTCGAAGCTAGTACTTCAAGCGGAGTTACACTGCCCTTCTTATAAGCCGCAGCAATATTCTCTTTGAGCTGAGCGATCACCGTATCAAGACGGGCTTCGGCCGCCTCTTGATCCTGCTCCACTTGCCGAGCTTGGAGTTTTGTTAGCTGAAGATTTGCACGGGCCGCATTGAGATCGGCCTGGACAGAGGTAAGCTTGTTCTGGAGCGTGTCGCCCTCAGCCTGCTTCTGATTAACGATCGCTTGGTTCTCGCTGATTTGTTTACTCACGGCATCAATCAATGGCTGTAAGTCATCAGCCTGGACCATACCAGGGGCAAAGCCAAGGCTCAACACGAGGGCAAGAACGGCAACTCGCAATACACGGCTGTGGCGATGCTGTCGAGATGAGAGAGGGTTTTGTTTTTTACGCATTGTTCGTGTGGTTGTAGCCGCCGAGTTTTGTAGGTACTCGGCTCATCTGGTTATTTAATAAACCTCACTCCTAGATAGCTAGTCGAGATCGTGCGCACCGAATACTGGCCTGGAGCACCATAGTTGTACTCGCTGATAGTCATCATGCCACCATTCACGGATTCGACGATCGCCACATGTCCATATGGATAGCCAGGGGCGTATGGCCACGCTGCGATATCTCCAGGAGCCGGCGAAGAGCTGTTAGTACGACGATACCAGTCGCCCGCATTTCCCCAATACATCGGGACCATACGGCCAAGCGCCGAACGTTTCCAGGCAGCATAACTGACGCATTCACGATTGTAATAGCCCCAAGGGTCTACCACGCTGTCTTGGGCACGGTTGCACAAGAACCCTGGATAACCGCCACCACACGCACCACCACCACTGTAGCTACCACCTTGTGACTGGTTTCGCGCAATTTCTGCGGCTCGAGCCGCGAAAACTGCCGAAAGTTGTGACTGATTTTGCTTCACAAGATTCTGATAAGCAGCCTCTTCACCACGAGTTTGGTTCAGTAAAGCCTGCTGCTCACTGCGTTTAGCGGCAATCGAAACAACCTGACTCTTTTCTTGATCAGCCTTTTGGGCCAAAGCTGTCTTACGTGCCTCAAGTTCACCCTTGAGCTTATTCACGGCCGCAATATTTGACTCGATCTTGGTCTTCAGGTCATCCATGTACTGCTGCTTGCCTACAAAATCTGATAGGTTCTCACTTGAGGCCAGTACTTCCATGGGAGTAACATCACGATCCTTATACATCGCCTTGATGTTTTCGCGCAGGTTATTGGTCTGCTTCTCGAGCTCGGCTGTCGTCGCAGCAATTTCCTGCTCAGTCTGGGAGATCTCGGTACGAGTCAGGTTAAGTGCGCTCTGAGCGGCAGCAATCTCCGCATTGAGTGCTGCCACCTTGTTTGCAAGCGTATCGGCTTCGGCTCGTTTCTGGTTAGCAGCCGATGTGTTTTCATTAATCTTTCCTTGTAGCGCGCGAATTTGGGCGTCAAAGTCGACCGCATGAGCAACTGGTGCAGCAATGCCAAACAAACCAACCAGAAGTGCCACGACCGTCAGTCGTGCTAGCGGTTTATGTTGGTTTTTGCGATGTAGACCTTTCGGTCGCGATTTGGTTTGCAAGCTATTCACCCTCCTGATAGTAGCTTAAGTCTCTTTGAAAAACACCCCCTGCGTTTTGTAAAGGAATAGGATAAGAGGCTTTGATTTCTAATATACCATATTCGGAGCTAGAGCTTCAAATGACGAGAGATCGCTAGGAAGCTAGAAATTGTGCCAATCATGATACCGAGACCATACATCGCGAAGGTCACCAAGAAGATTCGGTCGGTCACAAAAGTCAGCACTTCACTAGCGTTGAAGTAACTCACAAAAAGTGGTCGAGCGAGACTGATGAGTGGAAGCGTAATCGCCATTGCAATCGTTGCGCCAATCACGCCATACATCGCGCCTTCGATGAGGAATGGCCCCCGAATATACCAGTTCGTGGCACCAACGAGCTTCATGATCTCGATCTCTTCCCGACGCGTAAAGATCGCCATGCGAATCGTATTAAAGATAATCATCAAACTAATCAGCAAAAATGCCACAGAAATAATCGTACCAACTTGAGAAACCCCACGAGATATCGAGACGATACGATCTACCACTTTACGGCGCACATCACTATCATCATTACTGGTGCTCGAGATAATTGCGGCCGACTCATCAGCCTTGATTTGGCTGTTGAGTGAATCGAGATTATCTAGACTTTTGGTGCGCACCTCAAGTGAAGCCGGCAGAGGGTTGCCAATCTCAGTGGCCGTCTTAGCGAGCTTCTCGCCATCTTTCGAGCTAGTTCGTAGGCGCTCTAAGGCCTCAGTTTTAGAAACGTACTTCACTTCTTGCACATTTTCATAGGTCTGAATGCTTGCTTGGAGCTGCTTCACCTGGTCTGGCGTAGCCTCGTCCTTCAAGAAGACTGTCAAATCAATCTTCTCACGAATGGCAGCTAGCTGATTCTGTAAGAATAATGCCGAAAATGAGAAAAACGCGACAATGACAAGCGTCACCACCATAATTGCGGTAGCGGCAATCGAGAGCCACGCATTTCGTGACAGGTTTCGAAAACCAGTTTTGAGCATCCGCCACAGTGTAATCATCGTTTACCCTCCATAAGTCATCACTCGCTGGCTACAGTACGTAGCGTCCTACCTTCTCGTCCTTCAAAACGCGCCCATTCTGCAGAGTAATCACACGACGCTTAAGAGCATTCACAATCTCTTTATTGTGGGTTGTCAGCAAGACCGTCGTGCCGAATTTATTAATCTTCAGGAGCAGTTCAATAATATCCCAAGAGTTTTTCGGATCGAGGTTCCCGGTTGGCTCGTCGGCAATCAAGATCTTTGGGTTGCGTACCAACGCCCGAGCAATCGCAACTCGCTGCTTTTCTCCGCCAGATATTTCTCGAGGATAATTACTGGCTTTTTCAGCTAGTCCAACCAACTGCAGTATCTTAGGGACTGCTCGCTTAATCTCCGAAGTACGGACGCCACTGGCTTCCAGGGCAAATGCCACATTTTCATACACAGTCAGGTTTGGCAGAAGCTTGAAGTCCTGGAACACAACGCCAATCCGGCGACGTAAGTGCGGAATGCTTGTCTTACCGATCGTATCGTAGTCAATCGATCCAACAATAATCTTCCCGCTTGTGGGGACCTCTTCTTTAATAAGCAAACGAATCAGCGTGGACTTACCCGCGCCGGAGGCACCAACGATTGTCACAAACTCTTTCGGCTGCACATGCAAACTAACGCCTGAAAGAGCGACTGTCTTGTTGGGATACATAACTGAAACTCGGTCAAGTAAAATCACGAATACCCCTATTTTAGCATAATCACTTCGTCCTATGTGACATCCAAGTCCACGAATTACTGCTACAATAATGCCATGACAAAACTTGCTATTACCGGTCCGACTCGCCTGCAGGGAGAATGGCAGACAGCCGGCTCAAAAAACGCGGTCCTACCGATGATGGTCGCCGCCCTACTCACCGATGAAATCGTCACCCTCGAGAATGTGCCCGAAATCTCAGACGTAGAGGTGATGGCCGATATCTTGCGATCACTCGGTGCAACCGTTAAACACCAAGACCATCGACTTATTATTGAAGCTGCGAACCTCACATCGGCAAATATCCCCGATGAGCTGACTGCGAAGATGCGCGCCTCGGTACTCGTGCTTGGAGCAGCAGTTGCCCGACTCGGCAAGATACAAGCCGCGCAACCCGGTGGTGATTTTATTGGTGCTCGACCAATCGCTTCACACCTGAAAGCCTTCCAAGCACTTGGTCTGCAAGTTGATCGCAACCAAGGCTATATTCAAGTCAGCGGCCAGCCAGTCGGCGATCGCGTCGTGCTCGGTGAGCTCACGGTGACCGGCGCTGAGAATGCCATGATGGCCGCGGTGCTTGCTCGGGGTACGACCGAGCTCCGCATGGTTGCCCTCGAACCACATGTAGTCGAGCTCGCGGAAATGCTCGTCGACATGGGTGCCCGCATTGATGGGATCGGCTCACATAATCTGACAATCCACGGTGTGGATCGCCTACACGGTACGACTCGGAAAATTCCACCAGATCAGCTCGAGAGCGGCACAATCGCCATCGCAGCCGCTGCTTCCCGAGGCAATGTCACTATCCATGATTTTCGCTGTGACGAGCACGATGCCCTGCTGACAATTTTTGATCACATCGGCGTCGCCTACACAACGCCAAACGACACAACCCTGCACATCACCCCAGGTGGTGACTACCA
>Ga0154020_10002148_pt1 | contig 24009 bp, 19 predicted proteins | sample Klosneuvirus_201_FD_109709 | JGI IMG/M metagenome (GOLD analysis project Ga0154020, IMG submission 109709) | Active sludge microbial communities from wastewater, Klosterneuburg, Austria - Klosneuvirus_20160825_MG | ecosystem: Engineered > WWTP > Aerobic digester > Activated sludge | place...
AAGTAACTCCCGAAGTGTGCTTTCCTTTGAATCAGGCATTGCTTTAACAGCTTCACGATAGTCAAAGCAAGTCTCATTTTGTCCATTGAAATAGGATAGAAGTACGTTTGACTGCGTTGATATGTATTTACTTTTCATAGTAATAATGTCAGGATAAACCTGACGACAATGATACGAAAGATAATTAAATATATCAAGCTTTTGACTTAAAAAAATATATTTCATAGTAAAATCCTCAGGATAAACCTGACATATTAATTATGAAACATCATTTTCGCTGATGATTTGGCAAAAAAGTCTCTTTTGATTTTGCCTTGTGGATCGTCTAGTGAGGTAGGGGAACTTTTGTCGATACATCATTATTTTTTAAATTAGCGAATCCTTGAAGTCAGATCTCATCCTCAAGGCGAGAAAGCCGCAACAGGAAACTTTGATAAAGGGAAAGGCATTCATATCTAGCATAAAAATGAAGCAGATTTTGATAACGTTTTCCTAATGCTCATGGCATATCCAAACTTGTCCTGATGCATTAGAATAATCATTGGTAGATCAAGACGCTTATTTAGTTATTCTTTTATCAGAGTTCTTAATCCTCTTGACTTCTACAAGGAATGGATTTTAAATGTATTGCTTGTCTTCTTTATCGACTACCCTAGTATTTTAGTTCAAGCTTCATCATTAGGTCAGTCTGTTCGTCAGCACCCAATTTGAAGAGGTGTTTATCAAACACTACGAAACCGTTTTTCTTGTAAAAATTTATGGCTTTCAGATTTTCTTCCCACACTCCCAACCAAACATAGTCTGCGCCTTTTTCCCTGGTTATTTCGATGGCTTTACCAAACAGTGCTTGTCCTACGCTTTTTCCTTGAAAGGCTCGTAAAACATAAATCCGTTCTATTTCAACAGCCTTATCGTTTTGTAGTTCTGTTTGCGATGGTCCAAAATTCAATTTTAAATAACCAATTACCTGGTCTTCAAGAATCGCAAAATAAAACGCTGCATTGTTGTCGTTAAGCTCGTCAGTCAATCTATTAATAGAAAATGCTTCGTCCAAATATTTCTGAATATTCTCTTCTGTGTTTCCCGAAGAGAAAGATTCAAAAAAGGTCTGCAGGCTCAATTTTTGTAATTGGTCAATGTCGTCAAAGGTTACTTTTTGTATGTCAATGTCTGTCATATTTGTTATACAGTTTCGTTGGCTAAGGTTACCATTCATGGATTTAGTATAAACGGTGAGCCACCATCTATTTAATAGTAAAAAATACCATACAAGTCTTTATTTGCAATAAAAAATAAATGAAAATAATTTTAGATGCATGGTGGTGTAGACTATATGCTGTGCTATACGCCTTGCTTCATATTTTTGAGGAGACCAGTTAATGAAATATCTTCATCTATTGTTGGCCAATGAATTCCATAACCGGATGGTGAAATGATAAAATTATTCCTGTCAGATTCCGATGCATTTAATAGACTATTAGATAGATCTTTTACATTCCAACTGAATTTATTTCCATCTGCTAAAATAATGAAAATGTCGCCTTTGAATGAGGCAGAAGTGATTTTAGGAATATCTAATATTTCCATGACTTATTTTTTGACTTTCACTCATTTGGCGTGGAGCGGTTTTGATTATACTGCATAATGTTAAATATTATCATTGGGCATTTTAGATGTCACTTAATATCATTGCGGAATGCTGAACTCTTGCAATATAAACGACTTCATTTTTTATTCGATATACAATTCTATAATTTCCTTCAATTAATTCTCTAATGCTTTCTATTCCAAATTCTGGAACCATTTTCCCTAACCTTGGAAATGATTCCAATTGCGTTACTCTTGCCAAAAGTTTTTCAATATATCTACTGGCGTATGAATTTGAATCTTGTGCAATATAAGTATGAATAATTCTTAAGTCTTCGAGGGCTAATTCAGTCCATAGAATTTTTACCATTTTTTGGCTATTTCTATTACTTGTTCATGAGAAATAATTTTGCCATCTTCTATTTGTTTTAAACCTTGTTCAACTTTATCTATAAAAATTAGTCTTTCTATAAGTGTTTCTAATTCAAATTCTTGTGGTAGTTCTTTAATTGATTCTATGACTTTATCTCGTTTCATAACACTTATAATTTAAAGCGAAGATACGTAATATTTATTTATTTAGGTAAGATGATAACTCATAGAAAAGTTGAACATCTAGACTCGGCCGCCAGGAGAGAAAACCGGTCCTTGTAACAGTTTCATAGGGAAAGGCTTTCATGCTTTCTATCAACCTGTATGTTATTATAACTACGCTCTACAATTAGAAGCCTGAAAATAATACTCAACATCCAAAAAAACTAGGTGCCTGGAAAATGGAATTACAAACATTAACTTATGCCAATACATCTTAATTTATTCCACCAACATATCTTCAATTTCGGATCTCGTTTACCAGATGAGAAGCCAAACCATAGAGCTTCTAAATTAGGAAATTGATGCCACTTAAACAATACGTTAGAAGCAGGAATCATTCATTTCTTTGTGTTTGGAACAAAACGCAGGAAAGCAAAGTCTCTATGAATATTGTATTTCATCATATTGAGTATTATATTAGTGATGAAAGAAATCCAATTGCGATAAGAATTTCTACCACTGTTGATACTAAAATTCCTTTGTTAACTCTACCACCATTTAACTCATACAAGCCTGAAATGGCTAAAAGAACTGTAATCGTTGCACCTCCAATAGCAATAGCTTCAGTGGTTGGAATATTTGTTCTTGCTAAAAATAGTAAGGTAGAAAGTCCTAAATAAATAACCCCATTTCTTCGGGACATTACTTTGGCTTCATCGGGTGCTTGCATACCCCATTGTTTCAGCATGGTAGTACTTGAAAATAAAAAACCTAAACCCAGACCTAATGTGGCAATAGCTGCAATTAATGCGATTGTTGTAAATGTCATACTTCGTTTTTTTAAAAATCTCAGTAAAAATATGCACAAAATCACAAACTTGAATCATTAGTGTATAGTATATACTAGCAATTTATTTTTCAACAGCGTATATTTACTTTATGTAAATAAATGAACTGTTAAAGCGAACAGGCAATACAGCACATATCCTTACTTGTCCTGAAGCATTAAAATAATCATTGATAGATATGGAATCCTACTTTGTAAATCTTTTATTAGAGTTCTTAATCCTCATGACTTTTGCATAGGGAGGTTTTTGTAACTACGGCTTAATGTTGTACGCATGTCCTTTTTTATTAGACATCTCAATATGGGTCTTTGTTGCACTACATGATCGCTGCACTACATGATCGTTGCACTTAGGGATCCTTATTTCTTTTCCTTCAATAATGTGTCAAGTTTTTGTTTTGTTTCGGGAATGAACTTTAACGATAAAGTTTTTTTGAAACTCTCTATGGCATTTAATTTATCTCCTTTGGCCAAATACAAATCTCCCAATCCATCATAACAGTTAGCTGTTTCGGGATAGTTTGTAATATTTAGTTTAAACAATGCTTCTGCTTTAATAAATTGTTTTTGATTCAACATATAGTATCCAAGACCATTAACCAGGCTTTCATCTGGTTTAATGATATACCCAATTTGCTCAGAAACATTCTTATAGTGTGTTACTAATACAGAATCCAATTTAAAATTGAAATCGTCTAATTCACTATTATAAATTTTAAGTTTATAATAATCAAAAATAAAACGGAGGGCATCATACTCGCCGATCAACCGGATGGAGCTGTGATCGTCATTTTCATAATATTTATGTTGGAAACGTAATTGATTTGTTTTGTTTTTGGAAATATCTTTAATGAATTCCAGATTGCTGCGAATAAGTTCAGTACCCTCAGTAGTATCTTTTTGAACGGATACCGTATCCATTCCTCTTTCCATCCGGTTAGCCAATGCCATAAACAAGGCTTTTCCTTTATAATTCTTATTTGCTAAAATCATCTTTGCTTCTGTTACAATTTGCTGATTGTTCCACCATAAAGCTGCATCAAGAGAAATATAGGCATTGAATAAATCCGGATGATGTATCAAGGTGTTCACAACAGTCAGACCACCAACAGAATGGCCAATGAAGATCTTGTAGGATGCAGTTGGGTAATTTGATTCGATGTATGGCATCAATTCCTTTTCCACATACCGTGTGAATTTTTCACCTTCGCCAACAACTTCTGGCGTTTCCTTATCTGTACCAAATGTCAGTTCGGTCATTCTGGAATAATGTAAAATGCCAACTACGATCATTGGCGGACATAGGCCAGCATTACTCATAAATTCGGTTATACTAACAATATCATTAAAGTTTGCATCTCCATCTAATAAATAAATTACCTGAAAAGGTCCTTTACCAGTATTTTCATTTCCACCATTGATCTTTGGAATATGTATCCAGACTTTACGCTCATCTCCTAATATTTTTGAAGGGATTTGTTTTTCAAATCCAACGGTAAATGAATTACTTTCCTGTGCTTTGGTACAAATAGAAAAAAAGAATAGCGTAAAAGAATAAAAAAATATTTTCATTGAATTTTTAAAATTTGGTTTAAAATATTGCCCAATGACTTCCAATGGTATCAGCTTGACTGTTTTCATGAGTCAAAGGAATTACTTTATTCTTGTATTGAAAGAAATAATATGCAAACAGACCTAATTTGTTGCACATATTCTGCAATATGTGTAGGGCTGTTATAACTCTACCTTAAATATCCTGCTACTTAAAAGTGAACGGAGTTCTGTTTTACGCTTCTGACTAACGTAATCAGACTAACATAAAATCAAATAGTTGGAAATCCAATCCTGCAAATAAGACGTGACGGTTTTAGATTAAATTTAGCTATAGATTTTCGAATTTGACTTACTAATCCTAATTTTCTTTTTAGATCAAGCATTAATTACTCTTTAGGTTGATCATATTAAACAATATTAGTGATCATCCTTTTGTTCCGAGAAAAGCAAGTAGTGCAAGCCCGCCTGAAAGACGCAGTCGGGCAGACTTGTCTTAATTACACATGCGGTAAGAACATCCCCTTAGGCTACTTCCATTTAGCCTCCCCCTTAGATGTTTCTTAATCAAAATTACTATGCATGCTGTGCAACAAAGCATTCATTAAATGTCATCCAGACGCAACGATTACTTTACTGTTAGGTGCAGCCAATTTCCTTCAGGGAAGGAAGATTCTATCACTTCAATTCTATTCCTAATGCTCTTTCGAATTCCCTGCGATGATATTGCTGAGTATAAAATGAAGTCAGACCCATTAATATAGGAACTATTAAAAAAACTAATCCAATCAAATCAGGCTCTCTTACAATTAGTGATTGTACAAATACAACCAATGCTAAGATTGTGAATACAATAGAAAAAATTATAAATATATAATTTGGTTGGATATTCAAATTAATACTGGATTTATTTGTAGAGATAAAATTTACTTTTCCCATCAATGTAACAGGAGGAGAAAAACCACCATTAAAATAGATCAACCCCATTCGACGGGTTAACAAGAAAGTATTATCACTAAATAATTCACCATCAAGATTATATTCAAAATCTAATATTTTCTTTTGATTTATTAAATATTTTAATTTAAAGATAATCTCTTCCATGCTTATGTTTACTTCATACACGAAGTCTTGTCCTAGAAAAATTCTATTTAGAGTTATTATCTTGGATGGGAACATAATTTTAATTAGAATGTTTTTTTCATAACATAAAAATAAGTTGATCCCTTCAAAATTAAAAAATATAAAGGATTGATCAACTTTTACCGAAACATCTTATTTTTAGCATCAGCGAATCTTCGATGCCTTGTTTAGAAAACCCGAAAATAATACTTAAATTTAAAACTTCTAATATTTGTACATAAAAATATAATTAATTTTTATTTTTTAAACTCCTAACTTGTAAAAAGAATGTTTCTAGACTATTTATTAGCATTAAATTAATGAACAGTGTGAATTGAATTGAAATAAACCAGCTTTTAATGCAGATTTACAAATGTTCTTGGCATATCCAAACTTGTCATGAAGCATTAGAATATTCATTGATAGATCAGGAAGGCTATTTTGTAAATTATTTATCAGAGTTTATGATCTATATATCATTGGGTTGGGTTGGCATTTGTATATATGGATTAATGTTAAACGTATGGCCTTCTAGTCTTACTTGTTTAAAAGTAATTTCGCAATAAATTGTCAAGCTTGATTAATAAATTTGTTTCAACTTCAGAATGGTCAACCGAAGACCAAAATGGAACGTCAACGATTTTGATTTTAATTTCCTCATTTTCATTTGATTTTTGAATTTTGAAAACGTAATCTTCTGCTAATTTTTCAGAGGTGTTTGGGTAAATTAGAATTACTTTGTTTGTTCCTCTTCGGTATGCGTAACTAATCATTTGATATATATCTGTCTGAGAAACGCCTTTTTTGTTGTCAGATGATTTTAAATCCCATCTAGGCTTATACTTTATGTCGATAATTATTTTCTCTTTGGTCTTTTTATTTGTCAATAAAATGTCGTGTTGCAAGTTAAATGTTTTCGGATTTTGATGTAGATATAGTTCCGATTTTTGGGATTCAATGTCAAAGTCCTTGCTAAAATGGTCCTTTAGAAATCCTGAAATGAAATCTTCAAAAACATATTCCATTGGAAATAGCAAACTCCAATTTTTCATTTCATATTCAGCATGAGAATAAATCTGATTTTCAAGAATCATTCTACAGCATTGCATCACATCTTCATATTCGTCAAATAAAGTTGGTACTCTTATTTGATTCAGTTGATTTATTGTACAGATTTGGTCTTCAACTTCATCAAGTATATGAATGATTTCATGAAGTATTCTTTGTGTTTCAGGTATTGTAGTTTGTGTTAATAACAGACGAACGCAATGTTTAATTATTCTATTGACTTTATTGTCGTAAACGAAAGGCTCATAATCACAATCAATAAATTGATGTCTGCCATATGATAAGTTTGTTGTGTATCTATTAAAATTAATTTTTCCTCTTGGAGTCAATAATGTTTCTTCTACTTCCTCATAGGCAGAATAAGGTTTTGCGCTTACAGTTTCGTTGATTTGTTTTCCGATTAAATAAATAATCAATTCAGGGAATCGGTCGATTTTAAAGTTGTCTAGGAAAGATTGGTTAAAGGGAAATTTTATTTTTTTACAATAACTAAACCAAAAGAACAAATGCCTATGCATTATTTCCTTATTTGGCCATTGCATATTTTGAAAAACTTTTGGATATATTTCTAAAAAATCATCATTGCAATTTATGAAACCAACAAAATTATTTGCTTTAGCTTTTTCACCATCAAAAGAAATAAAAGGTTGATAATTTGAGTTATTTACATTTTCTGTTTCTTGATTATCATCAACCCAAAGGTTTTTATAATCTTGCCATAGAAAACATAAGTATCCTTCAAGACCAATTCTGTCTTTTACTGAAATTTGTTGTCCATATTCAAAAAGAGTAAACATTAGCTTGCAGGTTGAATAATCCAATCATACTTTTCAATATCAAATTTTACTCCCCACGAACTGTTCTTGAAAATTTCTTCGACAACCTCCGTTTTACCTGAAAAATACTCCATTAATAGTGGAATAATTTTGTTTTTGACAACCTTAAAAGTGTCAAGACCTGTCATAAAATAGGCGTGTCCGATTAGGTAGTCGGCAGATTTTTTACGAGAATATATTTCCTTATTGATGTGCTTAAGAAAGTCTCCATCACTTTCTTCCAATTTGCTATAATCAGGAAAGTAACCAATAAATTCAAAACGCCTCCTAAGAGCAATATCAATCAAGGCAATCGATTTGTCAGCGGTGTTCATTGTGCCAACCAAATAAAGATTTGGCGGCACGCCAAATTCTTTATCTCCATTTGGCAATGTAAGTCGCAATTCGTTTTTAGCATCAATCCTTTTGTCCTCTTCCAAAAGAGTAATTAATTCACCAAATACTTTTGAAATATTTGCTCGATTAATTTCATCTATAATTAGCACAAAGTTTTTGAGTTTTTCCTTTTGTCCGCTTCCTGATGGTTTTCTTTTTGCTTGTATTAGTTTAGCTAAAGGATTATAGTAAACAGAAAGTCCTGACGTTACCTCTTTAATTCCTTCTACTACGTCTTGAAGTGTTTGAATGCTTAAGGTATGTTGAGTACCGCCTGATGGTTTTGTAAAATGAATTGTAGTATCACTTACATCTGTTATTTTATATTTTAGTCCTGAAACCATTGTAATTTCAACACTTTCATTTTTTTCTTCTATAGGTTTAATTATTTCATTGAAAACATCACCAAAGGATTTTGCCAAAGCAGTTTGTTCTCTTGAAGCTAAATAATTCTCTTTGGCTTTTTTTGCTATTTCATAAAATATGCCTCTATATGGTTTGAAACGCAAATGTTCGAACTCAATATCTGGTCTGATTCCAACCATAAAGTCTTCATAAGAGTAGTTTTGATGAAATGTAATAAATTCGATTTGACCTTCTTTTTTTAACTTGTCAAAAATCACTTTACTGTCCTCATGATTACTTTTAATACCAGTAACGATTTCAACGGCTTTGTCTATGCTATTATAAGTTTTCCCAGTTCCTGGAGGACCGAATAAAATAATATTGTTGGGATGTTTTTGTATTTCTCCTTGTACCTTAATTTTTGTTGCTCCTTCAGAGATAAATTATACTCCAAAATGAGGCTCGAATATATTTTTATTTGCTTCTTCAATTTTGTCAATTGTAATTTCTGTAAAAGTGCTGTTGCCACTAGGATAAAAAAACTCCTTAAATGCCTTTAAAGGAGAAGGGTCTGGATTGATTGCCGATTTTACATATTCAACTTCTCTATAAATCCATCCATTTTCGTCCGTTATATCTTCTGGCACATAACCCCATGAACCCGCCTTAACTTTTGCAATTGCAAATAACTCATTTCCTCCGATTGTTATGTAAACAAAGTCGCCTTCTGTTAAATCATTCTTAAAAGCTTCTGCTTGCCCTTTTTTTGTGTTTTCATGAATAACTATCCATAGATTTTCTTTAAATACGTCCCTGATGCTTTCGTTAGCTTTTGTCTTAAAAGAGCCATGTGATATTTTATAAAGTCGATTTTGGTTCAGTGGAATTGTTAAAAGCTTGCCCTTAATTGGCTCGTCATCAATAATCAAGTTTTTGTGTACTTCATAAAATTTCAACATTGCCTCAAAATCAAAATTTTCAGGGGATAATTCAATAGGACCTTTTACATATGAGGCATCTGAATGTCTGTAAATGCCATATTTAATTGTGCCATGATGAAAGTCCGCAAAAATCTGTAAGCCGGTAGATTGTGATGCTTGATTTTTATTAAACAATGCAAACCATAGTCTATCGCTGCCTTGTTGTCTTGCACCTTGAAAGTCAAAGTATATTTGCTTTACTTTTCCATTTAGTTGAAGTCGATTTATAATTTCAGAAATAAATTGTTCGATAAATTCTCTTATTGGTTTATGTCCGTAGAAAGTGATAATCGGAAAAAATATTGAATAGTAATTCTTGTAAGCACGATACTGATTCTCTTTTCCTGTTTTATGCTTTACTATGAAGCCCTCAAGAGTTGCTAAGTCGAGTTTATTACCTTCTTTAAGATATTTTAAAACGTCTTTTCTTAAGTCAACAATAACACCAGAACGAGAAGCGTAATAGTCTGATGCCTTTTGAAGCTCGTCTTGCGGGACTGAATTTAATTTTGCTACTAAAGCATTATTGTCGGCATACAGAGTTGCTATTTCTGTTGAAATTTCACAAACCTCCTTAATACATATTTTTATAGATTGTTCTGTCATATTGTGGATTTATTTTCTGTCGGTTCGATCTAACTGGCTTGCGCCTAACAGGGAATGATAAACGGTTTATGACCGAAAGGAATATTCCGTCTTATATATTGTCACATGCAGTCTAGCCCCATTCTTCATCTTTTAGTTTTTCTCTTTTGATTTGCTTTTCTGTATATGTTATCATCTTGCCTACCCAGCTACTAACTTCAGGAATTTTGTGGTCCTTGAGAATTGTTAACATTTTTAGTTGGTCTTCATAATAATGAACCAAAGAACCAGATTCTCCAAAAGTTCCCATATTAGAATCTATTTCACTTAGGACTTTTTTGTTACTACCATAGTCGTCTATGATCATTTTTGATATTGGGTGCCATTTGCTTTGCTCTGAATCAATAGATGTAACAGGCATAATATTTGCCATTCTTTGAGGTGCTAAATCTGGGTTACTCCTAATCCAAGTTTTAATTAATTCTTCGTTTTCAGGTATATTAAAAATGAAACCACTTGAATTTAGAAAACCAGACTCAAACAAAGATTTTATATTCCAAAACAAACGGTAGTCACCTATAAATGCACGACTTATTATTGGCCATGTTAATGCGAAATGGTTAGTAAGTAGATTTTCAAGAATAGGTCTAAGTAAGGTATCAGCTCTGTATACAAAAAACTCTTTTTCACAATATTCAATTATGTTAGATGCAACATAACAAATAAAATCATCCTGAGTGTTTTCATCTAGAACTCTCAATACGATTTGCTTCCAGTGAGTACCCTCCACTTGAACATCTGTTTTACTCAGTAGTAAATTTTCAGATTGTATTATTGAAATGGCAATATCTCGATAAGTGGACCATTCAGAATTATCTCTAAACGTCATAGTGTAAATCAATGAAATACATGTCCACTTACCTAAGGAATTATATTTTGAAATTTCATTTAAGAGATTTTTGATTTCCTCATCATCTAAATTTTTGAAATTGTATCCATAGGAAAAACTTAAAAAATTGCTTATATGAAGAGAGTTATCTTTGCACAATTTAATTAAGTTAAGAAAATCCTCAAGTTCTGGATTGATATATTTAATTAGTTGAAAAGCAAAAGAAGGTTCGTCAGTATCTCTAAGAAACTTTTCGTAAAGTTTTCTAATAGTCTCTTCATTTTCGATCCCTGCTAGAAACCCACTAAAAAGATCTATATTCCTTTCAGTATTTTTTACAGATAAGAAACTTTCAAGAATTTTGGAACCAAACTCATATTTATTCTTCATCATATTTCCGAAAGTATGCCCAAAGTGAAATGATTGCCTCTGTTCTCCTTTGCTCAACTCGATTAGGTGTGACGTTATGTCAATGTTATCCTTTAGTAATTGTTTTGCATAATTTATCGCATTTAATTGAGGTTTATTAATAAATTCTCTTTTATCGTCTTTTTCAAATGTTTCCCAACTTGGTTTGGTTACAATTGTATAAAGTCTATCTTTTAATGATTTTGGTTGGAGTTTGACTATAATCTCATTTATAATTTTCCTATTTTCATCACTTAGGTTTTTTTGATATTCTAATGACCATTTTAAAATGTCTATACAAGGAAGCCATAATACCGAATAATTATTTGTTACTTTTTCAATTACACTCAAAACTGGTTGTATTTCACCAATTGTTAGCATACTGGAAATTGAAGCTATGAGAGTTTCTTCAATTTCAAATTTTAATGTGTGGGTGCTATTATGTTCTGACACCAAAAGATTAAAGGAATTAGTCCAGTATTGTTTAATCTCATCATTTGATGGAACATAATCTTTTAATGGAGCTCCACTTCCCTGTTGCTCTGCTCCCATCATTCGAGAAAACCTATGATTACTTAAGGCTGATGATAAACACTTCAATGCAAGACTTTTAGAAGTTTCGTCCGTGTTTTCTAGAAATATTTTCAATATTTCAAATCTAATTGCAAGTGAGGTTTCAGTACCAGCTAAATGAATGTGAAACAAATGTAGCAACTGGCCAGTAGCATTATTACCAATATTTTCATTTTCTGCTATTGCGAATTTAAAAAGCACTTTAATCGCTTTGTTGAAAGATTCTTTTCTAAAGCATAATTTTTCTAATGCCAAAACTAAACTACGCCTCCCTTCTTTTACGGTTAACAAATCTTCATTACTCATCTGTCCAAAGGAATTGTAAATGGTAGTCGCCATAGATTCAGGATTCACTTCTACAATATAGCGGAAGAGGTGTGAACCCCAACTTGTATTAAGAACTTCCGCGGACCCAAAAGGGCTTTCAGGTCCAAATAATTCATGTGCGATTTGTTTTGCTTTATCAATCTGGTCTAAGTCCTTTAATCTTTCTACAAATGCATGACTCAAAGGTTTACCTTGAAGCTTTTCAATTATATAAATAATTCGAGATGGCGGTGTTTCCAACAACCATTCAGTAGCAAGAGAAATTGCTAAAACTGTTGGCTTTACCATAAAGTATTTTCCTCTCTTTTCTATTATATCTTGCTGTAAGTACATTTTACAAATCGCATAAAATTCCGTTTTTGATATATCACCATCGTACACTTGGGTTCGGATGAATTCGGATTGTTCTTCTAAGTTATCCTTTTCAAATTCTTCTAAAAACCCCCTTAAGTCATCATCAAGAAAGCCAAATGTTGAAAAAACCGAACATGAACGGATTACATTGTATTCTTTTTCATCTCCACTTGCACCTCCACCAAAGAGTAATTTCTTTATAAATGTACTAGGGATTAGACCGTGAAAATCCTGTATTCCCTGGGATTTGATTTGTTTGCAAAAGCGGACTGCCATCCAAGGATAGCCTTCACATACATTAGACAGGTAATCAATATCTGATTTACTATGAGTAGTTCCGATCGTATTAGTTACAATCTGTTTTACAATATCTCTTTGTCTATTACGATCAATTAATATAGTACTTGGATCATTTGCTATACTTGAAATATCTATAGTTAAAACACTAAATGATGTTAAGCTCTTAATTGTACTGGATATTGTGTTATGATCCTCCTCACTACAACCATCAATTATTAGGATTCCTTCTTTATTTTGATTGGACATTAAAAATCCCATTAAATCCATAAGATTTCCATGAACCCCTAATTCATAGTATAAACATTGCTTTTGCAGACCAATGTCCTTTCCTAATGCTTCCAATGCCAATCTTGTTTTTCCCAATCCTGAATGACCAATTAATCTTGCAGTTTTACTTTCCCTTATTTGAAAAATTACATTTTGAATATTTTTCTCAATAGTTTCATCTGAAACATAGCTAACATCTGAACCTTCCAAAGTTGCTTTCCACTCATCCCAATTAAAAAATGGAATTCTATGAATATCATTCATTTTTTGAACCAATATTGTAGAGGACATATTTTCATTAACCCAATCCTTTATGGAATTAGTATCAAAAATCTTTATTTCAATAGTGCCATGATTAGCAAAACCTGCATCTCTAATCGCCTCTCGAAATCTAGTGATTCTTGCTTCTTTTAATGTCGTATTTAAATTTTTGTTAGTAAATAAGACAAAACATCCATTGGCTTTAACTAGCTTTTCTATTTCTGTTTTAAGCTCACGTTGCTTACCGGAAACTTCTGTTCTTAATAGCTCTTCGTAACATGCAGTAGGTCCAAGATCAGTAGCCTTGTTCTGAAATAAGCAATATCTATTATTTAGCCATTTAGTTTTTTCCTTTTGATTTTCCCAAGTAACTCTTCCATCATCACCTGCATCTCCAGTTGTAATGTTTAGTGGAACAAATACATCACCTTCAATTTCATTGTTTGTTAATTCAGTCTGAATTAAATGCCTCATTAACTCTGTAAGTTGAATGTCTTTGAGTCGTTCAATATGTTCTAACTTGACTTCATTAATTGTCATAGATTATTTTTGGATTGCATGTAACGGATTTGAGATTGATGCAGGTAGAACATTTTCGATAATTGCAAATGGTAAAACTTAAGCCAAATTTACAACATTTTATTGAAAGAAAAAATAAATTGCTATGTTTGAAATAATCTCATGTTAGTAGATTTTATTTTATTATTTTGCTCGTATGAATACACTATTTAATCGAATATCTTGTTTTGATTTTAAAGGAGTAATATTAATATTTTCAATGGTTAAAATATCGTTTTTGCCAATTTTATTTAATAAATTGCTTGCATCATCATTAAGCGTAAAACTTGCTTGATTCACTGATTCCCATGTTCCATTAGGATGACCTATTGAAATTTTAATTGAATCAGATAAAGCGTATTCAACTTCAAAATCAAATCCAATATTCTTACATTGAAAAATGCTAAAATTCTTTATCTCATTAATTGTAGCTTCGTACAAATTAAGTTTAGAACCATCTTTTAAGATTGCAAATAATTCCGGTTTGGGTATTTCTTTAACACGAAACAGAAATTCGGTAATTTGCCCTCCGTCATACGAACAAATTATTTTACAAAATCCAAGTTTAATAGGAATAATTTTATATAGACCATTGAATTCTTTCCTTATTGTACCATTATCAGTTTTTAGATTCAATTTACCACTCGATACTCCGCAAATAGATGCATCAATTGGGTTTTCTATGCCTAAGTATAATATATTCATTTTTGATGCACCTGCATAGATTACACCGAAGCATTCATTCTTTTCTTGAGAATAAATTTCCTTTGAATTAAAAATAATAAAAACTAGTAAAAATGATTTAATAAAATTCATAACAAACTTTTTACAACATCCACTAAAATTTGAATTTTCTCAACTTTCAATAACAAATACAGCATTCCACTTCTAAATTTAATATCATACGTTCAACTAAGTCCTAATAAGCAAAATACCTAGACGCCCATTTTCTTAACATTCATCACCCCCTACTCCCACTTGACAAATATATCCAAACTTATTTGATTGTTTTATAAATCCTGCAGAATTTATTTATTTAAACCGCTTTAAACAGCAAAAATTCTTCTTCATTTCAATAAATACTGTTACTTTTAGATATTATAGAGGATTCATATTTGTATATTTCAAAAGAGCTATAAGCCTACAAGCTTCATTTGGAATAATGTTAACATATTCTAATAAGTACCAAAAAAGCACCAACAAAACGTGCTTCAAAACACCCAAATTTAAGAAATAATTAAGTACAACTCCCAAGCAAGTATCTTCGGTCGCTCAACCCTCGAGGTACGGCCAAGGTCCGAAGTCTCAAATAGCGAATGTCGAGCCAACATATTTTGGCGTAATACAGTCTCTACTTTGAGAATTAAAAATTAAATATGGTCAGATAAAGAATCTCTACTCCTCCCCCATAAACGGATAAGTATAATCCATCGGTGGATTAAAGTTTTCTTTGATGGTTCTTGGTGACACCCATCGGATCAGATTGAAGACCGATCCCGCTTTATCATTCGTACCTGAAGCTCTAGCACCACCAAATGGTTGCTGACCGACCACAGCTCCGGTAGGCTTGTCATTGATGTAGAAATTCCCGGCTGCGTTCCGGAGTTTCTGGCTACTCATTCGGATGACTTCACGATCCTGCGCAAAAATCGCTCCGGTCAATGCATAATCTGCCGTGTTGTCTACGAGCTCAAGGACTTGATCATAATCTTTGTCTTCATAGACATAAATCGTTAATACGGGACCAAATAATTCTTCGCACATGGTCACATATTTAGGATCCGAAGTCAATATGATCGTAGGCTCGATAAAATACCCTACGGTCTTATTGCAATGTCCACCACACAGGATTTTGGCATTGGTATCTGCTTTAGCTTGATCGATGTAGGACTTCAATTTGTCAAATGCTTTTTCGTCGATCACCGCATTGATGAAGTTTCTAAAATCTTCCGGACTTCCCATTTTCATGTCTGCGATATCTGCTAGTAATTCGCGCTCCACATCCGGCCACAAGCTCTTCGGAATGTAAGCTCTGGAAGCGGCACTGCATTTCTGACCCTGGAATTCAAAGGCTCCTCTGGATAGGGCCACTGCCACTGATTTGGCGTGTGCGGAAGGGTGAGCTAAGACAAAGTCCTTACCCCCTGTTTCACCCACCAGCCTTGGAAAAGACCTGTAGAGGCTTAAATTTGAGGCTACCGTGGCATTTATAGAGCGGAATACGCCCGTAGATCCCGTGAAATGTAATCCGGCAAATTCCCGGTGTTTAAATATTTCACCACCCGCCGTAGATCCATCCACAAAGACCAGGTTAATGACTCCCGGTGGCAAGCCCGCCTCTTCGAGGATTTCCATAATCAGCGATGCGGAGTAGATTTGTGTTTCTGCGGGTTTCCATACGATGGTATTGCCCATCAGCGCAGGAGCACAAGGTAGATTACCGGCTATAGAAGTAAAATTAAAGGGCGTCAGGGCAAATATAAATCCCTCCAATGGGCGATATTCCATCTGATTCCAGATCAAAGGTGCGGATATCGGTTGGATCTCATAGATCTGTTTGAGAAAGGCAACATTGAATCTCAGAAAATCACAGAACTCACACACCGCATCGATTTCTGCCTGAAAAATATTCTTCGATTGGCCCAACATGGTCATGGCATTAGTACGCGCACGATAAGGCCCGGCAATAAGATCTGCAGCTTTGAGGAATATGGCAGCCCGATCCGACCAGGGCATCATTTCCCAAGCTTCCTTAGCTGCCAAAGCCGCTTGTATGGCATCATTAACCTCTTTCGCACCACCCTTGTAATAATAACCCAAGGTATGATTCAAATCATGAGGTGGAAATATCCTATTGCGTACATCCGTCTTGATGCGCTTTCCGTTAATGGTCATCAATACCTCCAGTTCCTTGGATTTAAGCGCCGCAAGTTCCTTTTTGACTGCTAATTTTTCCTTAGATCCCGGACCGTATGGCAGAATTGGTTCATTAACCGGATTGGGAATGTGGTGGATGATATTGCTCATATTCTTTACATTTAGGCTGCAAAGAAACGATCATTTTTTGACACTGACAAGATCGGGCACAAAAGCAGAAATATCCCCTCCGCCCAGGATCAACTCCCGCACGATGGTAGAACTGATGTGACTCAGTTCGGGTTTGGCGATGAAGAATAGCGTTTCCAGATCGGTAGCTATCGTGTTGTGGATCTGCGAAATGGTTCTTTCATAATCGAAATCCGTAGCATTCCGAATACCCCGCACTAAATATTTGGCACGCACCTTTTGACAAAAATGCAGGGTCAATCCTTCGAAATGATCCACTTTCACCTTGGGTTCATCCTTGAAGATCTCCTGAATCCAACGTATCCGCTCATCCAATGAAAACAAATTCTTCTTCTGCGAATTGATCCCTATCGCCACAATGACTTCATCAAACAATGGCAACGCCCTTCGAATAATATCGATGTGTCCGAACGTAATTGGATCATAAGACCCGGGTATAACTGCAATTTTCACCCCACAAAATTAAGGCAATAATCTGGGATAATTCGATTACACAGATAAAATGATCTTTTAATGTTTTGGGCGTTCCCTCCGGGCGGGCTATCCGCTCCTAGTCCTCGTCTCATCTCGTCTATACCTGTCTCGTCGAAGAATGAGACGAGATGAGACAAGACGAGCCTGTGGGCTATCCGCTTCTATCCCTAACGCAAACAAGAAAATCTAAAAGATAAATTCAAACCACTGCTAGACTATTTTCAGAACTTCTTACTCTATTCAAGTAAACATAATGCTCTATAAGTAAACTCGCAAATAATCTTGTTCATAGGAGTTGCCTCTATAAACTCATTAAAGAGATAAAATTCCTATTTTACACTTTCTTTACCTACAATAAATGCCCCCTACTTGGGCTTATTGGTTGTATGTGTTTCGTTGATTTTTCTTCTGTTCATTTACCACTGCAACACATTGAAATTAAATCTACGGAAGTGTAGTAAAACTCACTTCATCTCCATAGACTGCCCCTGAAAAAGCTCTTACATAATATGTTGTATTGGGTGTTAGTCCGGTTAAATTGGCTGTAAAAGTACCGGTAGAGCCTGATCCATCAGCTACATTATCCTTTGATGTAGGGTTAGGACTTGTACTCCAACAAACTTTCCCTTGAGGAATACTACAGGTATTTGTAAAAGTACCTCCACCAATAGCCGTATTCCGGGAGAACAGAGTAATTGGGGTAGTAGTCAGTGCAGTACCGTTGAGTTTTACAGTAAAACAGGTTTTAGTAGTATCAATAATTGGATTATTATTAGTAATTGAAATGTAGGGTTCTTGACCTGTACAAGTAATAACTTTCAAATTACAAAGATCCAAACCTTCGAGTATTTTATTTCCATAGACATATAGATAATTAGCAATAGTATCAAGATTTGGAGCTGAAATTTTTTTCATTAATAAATTTTCATGAAAATAAACATAATTTCCAGTCTTTTTGAGTTTAGGAAATTCCACTTCTTCAATATTATTGGTTTGATGAAAATAAATATACCCTTTAACAGATTTTAGATTGGAGAACACTAATTTAGTAGGATCTAAATAACTTGTTTTATGATAATATACATCACTTAAAACGGAATCGGTTATATAAATAACATTTAAGTTATTTGGGTTTGAACTAGTAGTTGTAAAACTTAACTCATTCCCATAAGCCGTACCTGCGCTATTAATTGCATAAGCCCGAACATAGTAAGTGGTACTGTCCTTTAAGCCGGTTAAGTTGCTTGTAAAGCTTCCCGTTCCACTTCCACTTAAAATGCTTGTGTTTGCAGTTGTAGGCATTGGACTTGTACCAAAACAAATTCCACGATGGGTTACGGGTGTTCCACCATCGTCGGTGATACTTCCACCTGAAACAGCGGTCGTTGCCATTATAGAACTAACAGGGATAGTAGATAGTGTTGCCAAGTTGCCCGGATTCTTAATCGTGTAGGTGATACTGTCGATGGTATTCATAGGAATTTGCAGCAAAGTGCCATTACTTTGATGAATATTCATAATAGTCTGAGCTTGTAATCCTAATACACTCATTAGTGCTAATGCAAATACGTATATTTTTGCTTTCATAGTCTTTGTTTTTTAGTTTTTGATAATTTTTTTGGTAACGGATTGGTGCAGTCCGCTTATACGATACACATAAGTTCCTTCAGGAACAGTGCTGATATCAAGTGTTTCTTGATGTTGATCAGCTGATTTTTTTCCGCCATGCTGCTCCATAATCAGCTTTCCCTGTAGGTCATACAATCCTAGAGTAATCACATCTTCTTTGGGCAGCTTATAATACACATTCAATTGGGTACTTGTCGGATTCGGATAAACCGTAACATCCCATACATTCGCTTGATTCAACCATTCTTCCACATTAAGGGGCAATTCATTGTACAGGTAATGTCCTATAGTACTGACATTCCAAGCATATACACTTCCATCCCGCAAATGCAAATTCATCACATCTTCATCAAATGTGATTTTGCGTACATCTTGTAATTTATACGAAGCTTCCGTATCATCAGTGAATTTAAAATGTATACTCTGCGCTCGAAGTCCTGCAGTAAATAGCAAAGTCAATATGAGCAATGTTATAGTTTTAGATCTGTTTTTTGTCATCTTTTTTTATTTTTATGTAATGTCACTGTAGCGGACCTGATTTTCGATCGTCAAATTTAAAGTTTTTTTTGTTCTAATTTTTTCAATGGATGCTAATTAGCGCGCACTTGCGATGTACAATTTAAAGAAAATCCATCTGCTAGTGCATTGTCATGCTTTGGGTCTTACTTATACACATCTTTTCGATTTCCTATTATTGCGATTACTATTATTTTATTTTTATCATCAATTGAATAAATAATCCTGAGTTCTCCTTTTCTTATCCTAAATAATCCTATCTGTCCTCGTAACTTCTTAAATCCTTTTGGTCTGGGATTTTCGACCATTGAATCAATTATTTTTGAAACAGATTTAATCTGAGTTTTATCTAGTTTAAAAAGTTCCTTTTCTGCGGTTTTAGTTAAAACCACCTGATAGATCATATTAGTTTCTTTTTAACTAATGAGTCCTTTATTTTACTCCATTCTTTTTTTGGCTCAAGAAGCCTTTTCTTCGCTTCTATAAAATCACAAAATTCTTCCCACAATTCCTGATTTTTCTTCAAATCTATTTGAACAGCAACCTTTACATTATTTTCATTAGTTAAGTATGTTACTCCTTTCATGTTTTTATTACAAATATACAACGTCATATTAATATTTCAAAAACTATTGACTTTGAGCGACTTAGAAGAGCTATACTTCATATTTCATAATCTAATACCCTAAAGTTTTTGAACCAGACCTCCCCAATCAAGATGACTGAACGATTACATAGAGTTCTTCAGACGAGATGGATAATTGTGACAACACTTTAAGCGAAGGATCATGTTAACGAATATTCGGGTTGGGTTCACGATTAGGGTTCTCACCTTTTTTCAAATTACGATTTTACTCTTAATGTACTGCTTGAGCCCTTCCCTTTTCAAGATGACTGAACGATTCCATCGAGTTCTTCAGACGAGATGGATAAAGTGTGACAACACTTTAAGAGAAGGAACGCGTTAGCGAAATTGGGTTGGGATGGGTTCTAAAACCTCATCCTGGGTTCTAAACGCTTTGTCCTGGGTTCCAAACGCTCAACTTGGGCTCTACACTAAATCCTAAAAAAAAAATCAGAATAAAAATAGTAATCAAAAAAAAATCCCCCCTACACCTTTATTCTAAACGCCTGCAACTTCTCATTATTATTCGCCCCAATAATCACAGACTTATCCTTGATCTTGATGATCCGCATTTCACGAAGATCATTAAACAATTTTAACCCCGACACTGGATTCACCAATGGTGCATATTGGCCACCTCCGACATTGAGCAAAATCTGTCCTACACTGGCATCATTCCGCACCGTCTCTACTTCGCGATTGTAATAATTTCCACCCAACAATATATCTTTCACACCATCCTGATTGAAATCATAAAACGCGATACTTTGGACCGTTGATATTTGTGCTTCTGCAGGCAATTCTATTTTTGTAAAACTACCATCTCCGTTATTCATGAGTATGATGCTGTGAAATTCAGTAGCCATTTTTTGTACGGTGCCATCCATTTTTCCATCGAGAATTTCTTCTAGAGAAGCTTTGGCAAACTGATCATAATTGGAAAATTTCTCAGAAATAAAAGGCATCTGCTCTGAAGAACATTGTCTTCCGCGTACTGGAAATAAAGTTCCATCAGGATCTCTTGAAGCTAAGTAAGTATCCCATGTTCCATTTTGATCAAAGTCATTTAAATAAACATAAAATGGCTTCACCATGCTCGCTTTAAACTTGATATTTGTACCCAAATTTCCTAAAACCAAATCTTCATTACCATCACCATTCAAATCACATTTTTGGATCGTATTCCACCAACCAAATAAACTGTCGGTTTTATAAGATGCAGATTTTTCTTTGAATGAAGATTTCTCATTGATAAATATTCTTACCGGCGACCACTCTCCTACGATAACCAAATCTTCATCTTTGTCCTTATCCAAATCAAACCAACAAACATCCGTAACACATTCAAATGGTTTCGCCAATTCAGGAATAAATGTTTCGGTCTTATCTTCAAAATTTCCTTTGTTATTGATCAGTATAGCACTGCGTTCCGACACGCCATATTTTCCCGGAATCAGGCGACCGCCAACAAACAAATCCAGATCTCCATCCAGATCTATGTCTGAAGATTTTACAACTGATTTACTGAAATATAATTTAGGTATGCGATCCGTCGCATCTGTGAATACGCCTTTCCCTTGATTCAAATATAAATGATCGCCATACAAGTTGGAACCCGTAGGAAATTCATTACTTCCAGAAGCAGTATAAATATCCAGATCTTTATCGCCATCTGCATCAAAAAAATGCACATCCAAAACTTCACTGGCCTTGTATTTCACCCATGGATTTGAAGTAGAAGGAACAAATGATCCTGCTGCATTTTGAATGAGTAGTTGACAGTTGGAACCTGCTGCGCCTCCCAGGAATACATCATCCATTCCATCACCACTGACATCACCGGTTTCAAGTGCAGGTCCGAGCGTGGATTGTTTATAAGGGATCAATACTTCTCTTTTGAAATCATTATAGCTATTCTCTGCATGTGCTGCATTTTTAAAACATTCTTCAGTGATTTCATCAGTAAGTATAAAGGGTACGATTTGAAGCAACTGTTCTTCCATGGTTGTTGTTGCATCTTTCTCATACAATGTCGTCACCGTATTTTTTTTGATGTTATCGACGCGCATGTATTTACCACTTGGCCAACGAACAAAAATAGAATCTACATGATCGTAATCCCCAATACCAAAATGTAAAATCGGTTCTGAACAAGACATATATCCTCGGGCATTAATGATTTCAGCCATTTGGATTTTGCCCTCACCATAAGCTGCAAGAACCCGTGCACCGAATGATTTAAGATTCTTACCATCTCCGACCAATTTGATTCGGATACCATTTCCAATTTGTTGTTCTATGGTTTTATTTTGATAAACAAAAGCTTCTTCATTCATATTATTAACCACCATATCCACATCTCCATCATTATCGAGATCGGCATAACAGGCACCCTGAGAAAATGTTGGTTCGTCGAATCCCCAATCCTTGGACATGTTCGTAAAATGCAAACCGCCGTCATTTCTGTACATATAATTTCTCAATGGAACAGAAGGCGCTTTCTCCATGATTTTTAATCTCGAGATACTCTTATCCTGAAATGCTTTAACAGCATAACTATTGAAATCTCTGTTGCGGATATCTTTCAATATTCCATTGGCCACAAAAAGATCTTTATTTCCATCATTATCAAAATCAGAAAAGAATGCAGCCCACGACCAGTCTGTTTTAGCCACACCTGCCATTTGTCCGATTTCACTAAATAAACCATTGCCCTGATTCAGTTGCAGGGTGTTAAACATGTATTGATAATTATTTCCGGCATTCACGATTTTCCAAAAATTTTCAGAACTCATGCCCGCCATATTGGTCTTATTCCTGTAATGATCTTCAGGTGTCATATCTGCAACGAATATATCCAGAAATCCATCATTATTGATATCCGCAGCATCAGCACCCATACTAAAATTACTGATGTGTCGTAATGCATAATTGGCTACATTGATAAATGTTCCATCACCTTTGTTGATATATAAATAATCTCCGTACTCATAATCATTAGCTACATAGATATCTGGAATTCCATCATTAAAAAAATCACCAATCGTCGCACTTAATCCGTAAGCAAAATTTTGTATTCCTGCTTGTACAGATACATCTGTAAATGTTTCATTTCCATTATTTTTATATAAGTGATCTGAATATTGGAAATCTGGTTTATTCGTTGCCATGAGTGCATTTCTGGTTGCTGTATGATTGGGTGGTTGGTTCACCACATATAAATCCAAATCGCCATCCAGATCATAATCAAAAAAAGTTCCCTGAGTAGAGAATCCGGGATCATCTACGCCATATTCTTTTGCTTTATTCGTAAAGGTGTTATCCTTGTTGTTGATGTACAGTTTATTTCTTCTCAATTCCGGATCCAAATAGAAACTATTGCAGATGTAGATATCATCCCATCCATCAGCATTCACATCAGCTATCGTAACGCCACCCGACCATTCATTACCACCTTCAATACCGGCAGACTTAGATATATCGTCAAACTTGAATCCGCCTTTATTCAAATATAATTTTTCAGGACCCTGGTTAGAAATAAAAATAAGATCCTGAAGTCCGTCATTATTCACATCCAATGCAGCGCATCCGCCACCTGTATAAATCCCATCATAAATCAAGGCATTCAATTCCTCAGTCTCGGTCAATTGGTTATTGAATGTGATGCCGGTAGCACTACTTTTTAACCGTTCAAAAAGTGGTCCTTCGCTGGTTTTTTTTACTTCCTGACCCTTTTCTTGTTTGCAAGAAGTAAAACTGACTAACTCAAATATGGAAAATATTAAAATAAAAATAATATTTATTCTGTACAACTTCACGGTTTTATTCATAATCTCGCCTTAATTATATATTACAAATTAATATTGTATTAATTTCTAAAAGAGGGCTAAATTACTTGAATTTCAGGACTTTTTACCTTATTTTTAATCACC
>Ga0154020_10002149_pt1 | contig 24002 bp, 20 predicted proteins | sample Klosneuvirus_201_FD_109709 | JGI IMG/M metagenome (GOLD analysis project Ga0154020, IMG submission 109709) | Active sludge microbial communities from wastewater, Klosterneuburg, Austria - Klosneuvirus_20160825_MG | ecosystem: Engineered > WWTP > Aerobic digester > Activated sludge | place...
CACGGACCGACCCGAGTAGACAGCCTGCAGCGATGACGTAGGCTCGATGTCCCATGTCCCGCCGCATCCTGGCGCTCGTCTGCGCGCTCTCGGGCGGGTGCAGCTTCGACCTCGACGCGTTCCACGCCGACCTCGAGGGTCTGGACGCAGGGAGCGACACGGCGAGCGACGCCACCGTCGAGAGCGCCGCCGACAGCGCCTCTTCCTCCGACACCGCCACCGCAGCGGAGACGATGCTGAAGGACACCACCCCGGCGACGGACACGGCGTCCCCCGTGGACTCGACCCTCGACGCGGGCGACGATCCCCCGCTCGACCCCGCCGTGTGCAAGGCCGCGGGCACGCCGTACGCCTGCTTCCAGTGCTGCACGACCAAGCTCCCCATCGGCGCGGGCAACGCGTGGAAGGGCTCGTCGGGGTGCTTCTGCCACCCGAGTCACTGCAAGTTCCAGTGCAAGGACACCGCGTGCAGCAAGGGCATGGCCGCCGCCGATCAGGCCTGCGCCGCTTGCTTGAACAGCAACCTCACCGCGTGCGGTCCCGAGATTCCCGCGTCGAGCAAGCGCTTCGTCGACTGCGTCAGCGGCTGCTGATCGACATGGTCGCGTGAGCTCGACGCCAGCGCAGAGCTCTCCCGCGCGTTGTGCAGTGGGGGGCCCCGCGATACCGTTGGCGAGTGTCGAGTAGGTGGCCCGGGGGGGCGGCCGCTTCGCGAGCGGACCGCCATCGCATCCTCACCGAGGTGATGCACGCGCTCGTCGAGGCCACGGGCGACCGCGTGCAGCTGGTCGACACCATCGTGCGGGCCAGCGCCGAGCTGTTCGACGCCTTCTGCGGCGTCGCGCTGGTCTCGGACGACGGCACCGAGATCGTCCCGGTGGCGGTGTTCGAGCAGGACCCGCTCAAGCGGGCGCTGCTGGAGCCGCTGACCGGCTCGCGGCCGTTTCCCGTCGACGGTCCACTCCCGGCCTCCCTGGCGGTGCGCGAGGCGCGCACGATCTTGACCGCGCACGTCGATCCGAGCTGGCTCGCCGCTCGGTTCCCGCCCGCGGAGCTGCCCGCCATCACCGCGCTCGGCATCCACAGCGCGCTCGCGGTGCCGCTGCGGGCGCACCGGCTGACGATCGGTGTGCTCTCGCTCCTCCGCCACGGCGAGACCCCGACCCTCGACGAGGACGACGCGCGCCTCGCCCGGACGCTGGCGGATTTCGCGGCGCTGACGCTCGCGAACGCGCGCCTCCACGCCAAGGAGCGCCTCGCCCGGGAGCTCGCGACCCACGCGGAAGCCCGCTTCCGTGCGCTGCTCGAGCACGCGAGCGATGGCGTCGCGCTCGCGAGTCCCAGCGGCACCGTGCTGTATCGCAGCCCCGCCGCGGTGCGCATGCTCGGCGGCAACCCGGACGACGCCCAGGGCGGCCCTATCAAGGCGATCCACCCCGACGACCTCGCCCTGTTCCGCGAGACCCTCGACGCGGTCCTCGCGGACCCGGCGACACCGCAGCCGATGACGATCCGCGCCAAGCACGCCGATGGGTCGTGGCGCTGGCTCGAGACCATCACCACCAACCTCGTCGCGGAGCCGGCCATCGGCGCGCTCGTCACCAACTTCCGCGACGTGACGGAGCGCCGCGCGATGCTCGAGGAGCTGCGGGCGAGCGAGGCGCGCTACCGGCGCATCGTCGAGACCACGAACGAGGGGGTGTGGATGGTGGACGCCGCCGGGCGGACCACGTTCGCCAACGCGCGCATGGCCACCATGCTGGGGTACGACGATCCGAGCGAACTCCTCGGCGTCGATTCGGCGAGGTTCCTGCCCGAGGAGGATCGCGCGGCGGCGGCGGCGCGCGCGGAGGCGCGACGCGCCGGGATCGGCGGGCAAGTCGAGGCGCGTCTCGTGCGGCGGGACGGCGAGATCGTGTGGGTCCTCGTCGAGTCGACGCCGATCCTGGGGGAGGCGCTGGAGGGGCAGCCGCGTCCGTTCGAGGGGATCCTGCTGATGGTGATGGACGTCTGCGCCCGCAAGCGCGCCGAGGACGAGCGGGGCCGGCTCACGGAGGCCCTGGCGAGCACCGAGGAGCAGCTCCGGCAGGCCCAGAAGATGGAAGCCGTCGGGCGCCTCGCCGGCGGCATCGCCCACGACTTCAACAACCTCCTCACGGGGATCATCAGCTACGCGCACTTCGCCCTCGAGGCGGCGCGCAAGGGTGAGTCGGTGTCCGAGGACGTGACCGAGATCGAGAAGGCGGCGCGGTCCGCGGCGCAGCTCACGCGCCAGCTGCTCGCGTTCAGCCGCCAGCAGGTGCTCTCGCCTCGCGTGCTCGACCTGGACGAGATCCTGCTGCAGCTCGAGAAGATGTTGCGCCGGGTGCTGGGCGAAGACGTCGAGCTCCGGTATCTCTCGGACGGCGAGCCGCACCGCTGCAAGGTCGACCCCGGGCAAATCGAGCAGGTCATCATGAACCTCGCGATCAACGCGCGGGACGCCATGCCGAACGGAGGCAAGCTGACCCTCGAGATCTGCGCGACCGACCTCGACCAGGGCTACGCCGACGAGCACCTCGAGGTCACCGCTGGGCCGTACCTGATGCTCGCGGTGACGGACACCGGCGTCGGCATGGACAAGGCCACGCTCGCGCGGATCTTCGAGCCGTTCTTCACGACCAAGGAGCAAGGCAAGGGCACTGGCCTCGGCCTCTCCACCGTGTTCGGGATCATCAAGCAGTCGGGCGGGCACCTGTGGGTCTACAGCGAGCCGGGCCTGGGCAGCAGCTTCAAGGTGTATCTCCCGGCCGTCGAGGCACCCATCGTGCCGCCACGCGCCGAGGCGAGAGGCCGCGTGCCGCTCCAGGGCCACGAGACCATCCTGCTCGTGGAGGACGATCCGCAGGTGCGCGCGGTGCTGCGCACGATCCTCCGCCGTGCCGGCTACGAGGTGCTCGAGGCTCCCGGTGGCGAGCAGGCGCTCCTCACGAGCCGCGAACACGCGGGGAGGATCCACCTGCTCGTCACGGATCTGGTCATGCCTGGAATGAACGGGCGCGAGGTGGCCGAGCGGGTCGAGGCCGAGCGCCCCGGCCTGAAGGTGCTGTACATGTCCGGCTACACGGGGAACACCCTCGGTCTCGTTGGGGCCATCGACGAAGGTATGGCCTTCCTGCAGAAGCCCATCACGCCGACGGACCTGCTCACCAAGGTCCGCGAAGTCCTCGACCCGTAGCGAAGGACGGTGGGCCGTCAGCCGTCGAGGAGCGTTCGGACCTTGTGCAACAGGGCCGATCGCGTGAAGGGCTTGCTGATGAACTGCCGATCGCCCTCCTCGTGTACGCCGAGGGTGCGGTCGGCGTACCCCGACATGAAGAGCACCCGCGGGACCGATCGCAGCTGCGAGGCCTGCTCGACGAACTCCGGGCCGCTCATCGACGGCATCACCACGTCGGTCAGGATCAGGTGCAGGTGCCCCGTTTCCCGGCAGCAGGCGAGGGCCTCCTCACCGCTCGCCGCCGTCTGCACGACGTAGCCGGCGCCCTCGAGGATCCGCTTGGTCACGATGCGCACCGCGGCGTCGTCCTCGACCAGGAGGATCGTCTCGCCCTTCGGGTCGACCGCGATGGCCGCCAGCGTGCGCTCGCTCTCCTTGCGAACCGAGCTGTCGCGAGGGAGGAAGACGTGGAACGTGGTGCCCTGTCCGAGCTCCGTCTCGACGGAGATCGCGCCTCCGCTCTGGCGCACGATCCCGTAGGCCGTCGAGAGGCCGAGCCCGGTCCCGGCACCGACCGGCTTGGTGGTGAAGAACGGCTCGAAGATCCGCGTGAGGGTCGCTTCGTCCATCCCGACCCCCGAGTCGCGGACCGAGAGCCTCACGTGCGGCCCGGCCACGAGCCCCGGTTGGGCCAGGGCCTGCTCGGCGTCGAACTCCACGTTCCGCGTCTCGAGGTGCACGCTCCCGCCCTGTGGCATGGCGTCCCTCGCGTTGACCACGAGGTTCATGATCACCTGCTCGATCTGGCCGGGATCCGCGCGCACGGGCCAGAGGGCTGGCGCGAGCTCCAGGGAGAGCGCGATGTCCTCCCGGATGATTCGCCGCAGCATCTTCTCGAGCTCCGAGAGCACCTGGTTGAGGTCGAGGCGCACAGGCTGGAGCACCTGCTTCCGGCTGAACGCCAGGAGCTGTCGCGTGAGCGCCGCCGCGCGCAGTCCCGCCTTCTCGACCTCCACGACGTCGTCGAGGACGGGGCCCTCGGGCAGCGCCTCCTTGGCGAAGCTCGCGCACGCGAGGATCACGTTCAGGATGTTGTTGAAGTCGTGCGCCACGCCGCCCGCCAGGCGCCCGATGCCATCCATCTTCTGCGCCTGACGCAGCTGCTCCTCGACGGCGAGCTCCGCCGAGATGTCGCGCTTGACCGCGACGTAGCTCACGATCTCGCCGCTCGGGGCGCGTACGGGCGAGATCGTGGCGTCCTCGGTGTAGATCTGCCCGTTCTTGCGCCGGTTCACGAGATGACCTCGCCAGGTCGCACCATGCGCGATCGCGTCCCACACCCCTCGGTAGAACGCCGCGTCGTGCGCGCCGCTCTTCAGGAACGCCGGGCTCTTCCCGATCGCCTCGCTGCGCGAGTAGCCGGTGACGACCTCGAAGGCCGGATTGACGTAGGTGATGGTCCCGGCCCGGTCGGTGATCAAGACGACCTCCGCGGCCTGCTCGATGGCCGTGGCGAGGCGTTCCCGCTCGGCCTCGGCACGCTTGCGGTCGGTGACGTCCAGGATGGTCGAGAGGAAGTGCGGCTGACCGCCGATCCGGATGAGCCGCGTCGAGACGTTCGCTTCGCGGATGTCACCCGCGTGCGTCCGCAGTCGCATCTCGAGCCCGTCCGTCGCCCCCGTGCGCGTGACCTCCTCGATGAGCCGCGCGCGGTCCATCGGGTCGACGAAGGCGCCGATCTCGGCCGACGTGTAGCCGACGATCTCGTCACGCGCGAAGCCGCTGACCCGCAGGAACGCGTCGTTCACCTCCACGTATCGCTCCGTGGCCACGCTCACGATGGTCATCGAGACGGGGCTCCGCTGGAACGCCGTGGCAAACCGCTCCTCCGACTCGCGGAGCGCCTGCTCGTCGCGCCGGCTCTTGCTGACGTCTCGACCGAGCGCCGTCACGCCCGTGACACCGCCCTCGGGGCCTTTGATGGGGCTCCACGTGAACTCGTAGCAGGCGCCGATCTCGAGGCGGGTGTGGAGCTCCGTGAAGGCCTCGCCGCCGAGGGCGCGGCGAATGGCGCGCCGCGCTCCGTCGCGCAGTCGCGGGTCGAGCACGCAGTCGAGGAACGGAAGGCCCGGCTCGATGGCGACTCCCCAGAGTTCCTGCATCGCCTGCCGATGCTCGTCGTTGAAGGCCGTGTACCGCCCCTCGAGGTCGAGGGCGAACAGCACGGTGTCGACGGGACTGTTGATGAGGGCTTGCAGCAGGGCGTTCTGTCGCGCGAGCGTCGTTTCCACCTTCCGGCGCGCCTCCTGCTGTCGGCGCGCGTGGATCCCGTAGGCGAGGTGGCTGGAGAGCTGTCCCAGGATCTCGAGCTCCGCTTCGTCGAACACCTCACACCTGACCGAGTACATGGTGATGACCCCGATCTGCTCGCCGTCGTGGACCAGCGGAAGCGCCGACGAGGAGCGGAAGCCCCGCCGCAGCGCCTCTTCACGCCATGGGAGGAGGCTCTCGTCGGTCGCGAAGTCGTGCCCGATGACGGGCCGGCCGGTGCGCATCGCGGTGCCCGTCGGTCCCCGGCCCCGAACGGTGTCGGACCAGACGACGTCGATGGTCGCGAGGTACCCGTCGTCGTCGCCGGCGTGGGCGATCGGACGCACCGTCTTGCGGGCATCGTGCTCCGCGAGGCCGACCCAGCACAGCGCATAGCCACCGACGCCGACCATCAGCGCACAGAGGTCGGCGAACAGCGTCGCCTCGTCGGACCCACGAACGAGGGCCTCGTGACAGCGCGTGAGCAGGCGCAGCGCACGCCGCACCCGCTCGAGGCCGCTGGGGCTCTGTCCGAGCGCCACCTCGATGTGACTTGGTCGCTCCAACCGCGCCTCCCTCGATCAGGATACACCCGGCGACCAGGCGAGCCAGGGCAACAACTCGCGATTGGGCGTCTTTCGCGTCCGGCACTGTGCCCGTGGTGGGAACTCCGATCCTCCCGACTTGGGCATCCATGAGCAAGACGGCCCAGCTCGGCAGAACTTGATCCGCAGGGCCCTGGTCGGCGCGCCCTCTGCGAAAGTCGGAGCGCCGCGGTCCGTCAAGTGGGGCAGGAGGTGCGCAATGACCGTCTTCGCCTGCTGGAGCGGCGACCACTCGGTGAGGGGCCGGCCGATCGACTCGGCGTGGCACCAGGCGAGGGGCCGATGAGCATCGACGAGGAGACCGTCGAACGAGCGGCGAGCTTCGTCGAGCGCCTGCTCGAGGTGGAAGAGCTGGACGACCGACTCTCGCTCGACCACCCGAGCGCCGGCGGCCAGCGTCTGACCAAGGCCATCAACGCCTTCCTCGACAAGCTGTGGGTAAAGCGGTTCCAGCTGAAGGCTACCCAGGAGATGCTCGAGCAGGTCGTCGAGATCCGCACCAAGGAGGTGCACGAGATCCTGGACAACGTGGCCGCCGGATTCCTCATCGCGCTCCGAGACGGGGTCATCCTCGACAACTGCTCGCGCTCGTGTTCGGACATCTTTCGCGTGCCGGATCTGAAGGGCAGGACGCTGCCGCAGGTCATGCGCCTGGACGGACGAGCCCGCGCCAACTGGAACGCTTGCTACGAGCAGATCTTCGACGATCTGCTCCCGGCGGAGCTGTCCCTCGATCAGCTGCCGCACGAGTTCTGCCTCGACGACCGCGTGTACCGGATACAGGGCGCACCGCTCCGCGCGAGAGATGGCCATGTCGCCAAGGTGTTCTTCACCGTCACGGACACCACCCAGCTCCGCGACGCCGAGCGAGACAGCGCCCTGCGTCGCGCCTTGCTCGAGATCCTGTGCCAGAAGGAGGGCTTCCAGGCTTTTCTTCAGGAGACGTGGCAGGCGGTGACCGAGGCCCGTGCAGCGCCTGGGCAGTCGACGTTGCGGCACGTGCTCCACACCATCAAGGGCAACCTCGGCTGCTACGGCCTGGAGGAGATCGCGAGCCTGGTCCACGCCATCGAGGACAAGTCCGTGCTCGGGGTCGACGACCTCGACCTCGTCGAAGCCACGCTCCAGAAGCTCCTCGATCTCCACCACCCGATCCTCGGGCTGAAATACCCACCGGACGGTAGGCCGATGCGACCGGTCGAAGTCGAACATCTCATCCCGTTCCTCGACCGACTCGCCCAGGAGGAGTCGCCTACCGCGCGCCGGCGGGCGGTGGCGTCCTTCGTCGATCGCCTGACCTGGGCGCCGGCACGGGCGCTACTGGCGCCACTGGACGGCGTCGTCCAGCGAGGTGCTGAGCATCTCGAGAAAGACGTCGAGCTCGTGATCGAGGGGGGCGCCGTATGGGTCGACGTCGGGCTCCTCGGGGGCATCTTCGCCAACCTCGGTCACCTCGTTCGGAACAGCCTCGACCACGGCATCGAGCCGCCCGATCAGCGAGGCGACAAGCCCCCGCGCGGGCGGATCGTGGTGCGCTGTCGCGAGGCGAGCGAAGACTGGGTGCTGGAGGTCGAGGACGATGGCGCTGGCATCGACACCCAGTCATTGGTTCGCAGCGCCTTGCAGAAGGGGCTGGTGACCGAGGCGGAGGTTGCGCGCATGACCACGAACGACCGGCTGCGCCTCGTCTTCGCCGACGGCCTCTCGAGCTGCGAGGCGACGACCATACTGTCGGGCCGTGGGGTCGGCTCGGCGTCGGTGCTCGCCGCTGTCGAGGAGCGTGGGGGGACCATCGAAGTGACCACCAGACCTGGCCGCGGCACGCGCTTCTGCTTACGCGTCCCCCAGCGGTCGACGACGCTGCCGTCGACCTCGTTCCACGCCGGCCTACTCGGATAGGACGGGGGCACGATGGCCAGCCTCCGATGTCGTGAGATGGGACCGTGCTCGATACGTCAAGTGGGCCGAATTGCATCGAGAATGCGCGCGCCAGGGCTCAAGCGTGCCAGCGTTCGCACGTTCATCAGACTGACGAGGCACGACGTCTCGGTCCCCGCTGGGAGGAGTCATGGGTTCGAGGCTAGAGGTGCGAGAGGCCGCGACACGGGCGACCGACGAGCGCGAGGCCGTCGCACACCTCATCGATCAGATCGGAAAGGAGCGGCCTGCGCTGACCCTCTTCTTCTGCTCTTCCACCTACGAACTCCCAAGGCTGGCCGCCCATCTCACGGACGCATTCCCAGAGAACCTGCTGGGCTGCACGAGTTCTGGACAGATCGGCCGAAGCGGCTTCGAGCTCGGAGGCATGTCGGCGCTGAGCCTGTTCACCACGGAGCTGGACGTCCAGCTGCACGCCGTCGCGCCGCTCGCGCGGAGCTCCGAACGTGCGGAGGAGATCGGGGCGGCAATCCGGGCTCGCCGCGCGGTCCGTCGCGTGCCTGCGTTCGGGCTCGTCCTGGTCGACGGGCTGTCGCTGGCCGAAGAGCGTCTGGTCTCGTCGCTCTACGCCGCGCTCGGCGACGTGCCGCTGGTGGGGGGCTCCGCGGGCGACGACCTCGGCTTCGAGGCGACCCACGTGTTCCACGGCGGGCGGTTCGCACGGGACTCCGCGGTGCTCGCCTACGTGGAGACCTCGCTCCCCTTCCGCACCTTGCGGTTCCAGCACTTCGTGCCCACGGAGCGCCGCATGGTGATCACCGACGCAGTCCCCGAGAAGCGCATCGTCACCGAGATCAACGGGTTTCCCGCCGCGCAGGAATACGCACGCCTGATCGGCCGCGACGTCTCGGCGCTCGACGCCGACGTGTTCTCCAAGCACCCCCTGCTGTTGCGGATCGACGACGAGTACTTCGTGCGTTCCATCGCCAAGCGCGGCGACGACGACTCGCTGACCTTCTTCTGCGCGATCGAACCCGGACTCGTCCTGCAGGTCGGGCGCGGTGTCGACCCACTGGCGGCGATCCGAGAGGGCCTTTCGCCACGCGCCGGCGAGGGACCGGCGGAGGTCGTCATCGGCTGTGACTGCATCCTGCGACGGCTCGAGTTCGAGGGATCACGCGTCGCCGCGGATGTTGGCCATGCCCTCGCCGAGCACCATGTCTTCGGTTTCAGCACATACGGCGAACAGTTCAACGCCCTGCACGTCAACCAGACGTTCACGGGCGTCCGATTGGGGGGGTGAAGATGTCCAAGTCCACGAGAGACGGACGCCGGATCGTCGAACTCGAGCGGCTCGTCGAGGCCCAGACCAAGACCATCGAGGTGCTGATGAAGCGGGTCGAGGGGGTGGTCGCCAATCGCTTCGGTCCGGGGCGCGACTCCGGAGGCTCGTTCGCCATCTTCGAGCAGAACCTCCTCCTCGAGAAGCTGGTCGCGGCGCGTACGCGCGAGCTCGAGGGTGCCCTCGAGGAGCTGCGACTTGCTCAGTCGCAGCTGGTGCAGGCGCAGAAGCTCGAGGCCATCGGTGCCCTCGCGGCCGGTGTGGCGCACGAGATCAACACCCCCACGCAGTACGTCAGCGACAACGTCTCGTTCCTCGATCGCGCCTTCGTGATCCTCGGTCGAGTCCTCGACGCTGCACGGAGCACCAGCGCGGCGGCGCCTCCCGAGGTCGCGGAGCTGGCTCCCCTCCGCGCCGCCCTCTCCCAGAGCCGCCTCGAGTACGTCGTGCAGCAGATCCCGCGGTCGATCGAGCAGTCGGTCGACGGGCTCGCCCGGATCGCCAGCATCGTGGGCGCGCTCAAGGAGTTCTCCCACCCGAGCTCGGCCCAGAAGGAGCCCGTCGACCTGGCGCACGCCATCGAGACGACCGTGACGGTGGCGCGGGGTGAGTGGAAGTACGTCGCCGATATCGACATCGAGTGCGACCGGGAGATGGACCCGGTGCCCGCGTACCGGCAAGAGCTCAGCCAGGTCGTGCTCAACATCCTCGTGAACGCGGCTCATGCCATCGGTGAGGCACGCCACGACGGCGCCGACGGCAAGGGCCACATCCGCATCACGTGCCGGCGTGAAGGGGAGTTCGCCGTGGTGTGCATCACGGACAATGGAGCCGGCATCCCGGCCGAGATCCGCGAGCGGATCTTCGATCCCTTCTTCACGACGAAGCCCGTGGGAAAGGGCACGGGCCAGGGGCTCGCGATCGCCTACGACACCATCGTGGAGAAGCACGGTGGGCGCATCGAGGTGGAGTCGGAGGTGGGCGTCGGGACCACCTTCGTGATCCATCTGCCCTACGCGGCACAGAGGGTGGCCGCGTGACCGAACCCCTCCCCGTCCTCTTCGTGGACGACGAGCCCCGCGTCCTCGAGGCCTTGCAGCGCATGCTGTTCGACGCCCCCGAACACTGGGAGGTGGAGGTCGCGGAGAGCGGGATCGCCGCCCTCGCCAAGCTCGAGGCGGGCCCGTTCGCCGTCGTCGTGAGCGACATGCGCATGCCGACGATGGACGGAGCCGCATTGCTCGCGCTCGTGAAGGAGCGCCACCCCGACGTCATGCGCGTCGTGCTCTCGGGACAGACCGACGAGGGGGCGGCGCGGCGTGCGATCCGAGTCGCGCACCGCTTCCTGGCCAAGCCGTGCCAGGCCTCCACCCTGATCGAGGTGATCGGGCGCGCCGAGCGAATCCGCACGACGCTGGCGGACGGAGAGCTCCGCGCGGCGATCGCCGACGTCGCGAGTCTGCCGACGCCACCCGCGACGTACATGGAGCTCACCCAGCTCCTCTGCAACGAGGACGTCGCGCTCTCCGCCCTGGTCAACGTCGTGCGTCGAGACGCGAGCCTCTCGGTCAATGTCCTCCACGTCGCGAACTCCGCGTTCTTCGCCCGTTCGGCCCGACCGATCGCCGATCTCCACCAGGCCGTCGTCCGGATCGGCCCGCGACTCCTCGCGAGCCTCGCGCTGACCGACGGTGTGTTCCAGAGAGGGGACGACGATCCAGGTCTTGTCGCGACCCAGGCGCGCGCGGTCGCGCGAGGGGAGCTCGCGGCCAGGCTCGTCCGGGACCCAGAGCTCCGCGACGAGGCGTTCACCGCCGGGCTCCTCGCCGATCTGGGCCTGCTGGTGGTCCAGGGCAGCGGGGGCGACCGCGCGCGCGAGACGCACGCCAAGGTGGGCGCCTACCTCCTCTACCTGTGGGGCCTGCCCCAGAGGATCGTCGATGCCGTGCTGACCCACCACACGCCCCGCGACATACCGCGGAGCGGTGCCCTCGTCGCAGCGGCTGTCTACGCGGCCGATGCGATGTTGGACGGCGAGGTCCTCGATCCGGACCTCGTTGCCGCCTACGAGCTACCGATCGAGGAGCGAGGACGGGCGGCATGACCGAGCTGCGCCCGCGGGTGCTCTGCGTCGACGACGAGCCGGCCGTCGTCGAGGGGCTCGAGCGGGTGCTGCTGGACGAGTTCGACGTGCGGGGCGAGACGACGCCCGAGGTGGCCCTCGGGCTCCTGTCGAAGGAGGGGCCCTTCGACGTCGTGGTGTCCGACATGCGCATGCCGCAGATGAACGGGGCCGCGTTCCTCGCAGCCGCGGCCGTGCAGGTGCCGGACACGATTCGCATCCTCCTGACCGGTCAGGCCGACGTCGACTCGGCCATCGCGGCCGTGAACGACGGGCGCGTCTTCCGGTTCCTGCGAAAGCCGTGCAAGCGGAGCGAGCTCGTGGGCGTGCTCCACGCGGCCGTCCGGCAACGAGAGCTCGTCCTCTCGGAGCGGAAGCTCCTCGAGGACACCCTCCACGGTGCCGTGCGCGCCCTCATGGACGTGCTCGAGCTGGTCGCGCCCCAGGTGTTCGCGCGGAGCGCCGGGCTCACCCACGCGGCGAAGCACGTCATTGCGCGCCGCAAGCTCGAACCTCAGTGGGCGTTCGAGATCGCCGCGATGCTCTGCGACGTGGGCTTCGTCACGATGCCCGAGCTCGCGATGGCGCCCAACCTACCGCGCGGGTCGACGGCCCGCGCGAAGGTGCTCGGGGAGGTCGCCGAGGCCGGCCACAAGATCCTTGCGCACATCCCACGGCTCGAGCGCGTCGCCGAGATGATTCGCCATCAGGCCGACGGGGTGCTGCAGCGCAGCGATCTCGCGGAGGACGTGGCGATGGGCGCCGCGCTCCTGCGGATCGTCCGCCGGGTGGACGAGGGCTGCCACGAGGGGCTCGGACTCGCCGAGGCGCGCGCCCTCGCCCGCGGGTCGGCTCACGGTGTCGAGACCTGGCTCCTCGACGCCCTCTCGGACTACTCGCCTCCCGGCTTCGGCTCGGAGCCCCGCCGGATCATGCTCGACGAGCTGCAGGTCGGCATGGTGATCGAAGAAGACGTCTTCACGACGACCGGGGCGGTCCTCGTGGGAAAGGGCACGGATGTCACCATGGTGCTTCGCGAACGCCTGTTTCGATTCTCCGATGGGCTAGGGGTCCGGCAACCCTTCACCATTCGGTGCGCGTCTTGAGCGCGCCTCGTGTGCTCCTGGTCGACGACGACCCGTGGGTCCGAGAGGGACTCCACCGTACCCTGATGGGAGCGGAGTTCGAGGTGGAGACGGTGGGGACGGGTGAGGAGGCCCTCGCCCGGCTCGCATCGGGGCACGTCGACGTCATCATCAGCGACGAGCGGATGCCCGGCATGTGCGGGACCGAGCTGCTCGCCCGGGTGCGCACCGCCTCTCCCGAGACGGTCCGGATCATGCTGACCGGCTCCCAGGCGCTCGACAGCGCCGTCCGCGCGATCAACGACGGCGCTGTCTTTCGTTTCCTCTGCAAGCCGTGTGGGCAGCGTGAGCTGCGGGAGGCCGTCGAGGCGGCGCTCCAGCAGATCCCCCCGGCCTCACGGAGGCGCGGCGAGAACGTCGAGCGCTTCGACAAGGCCCTCACGACGACCTGGGTGGCCGCGCAGCCCATCGTCGATCTCGAGTCGTCCTCGGTGTTCGCCTACGAGCTCCTCGTCCGCACCGAGGGTGACTACCCGCACGCGGGCGCGTACATCGACGCAGCCGTCGAGCTCGGGCGCATGAGCGAGCTCGAGGCGCGCATCCTCGACCTCGTCCCGCCGGTCATCGAGGCCGGCCCGAAGGACGTAGCGTTCTTCGTCAACCTGCACCCCGACTCGCTCCGCATGCCCCACCTGGTCGCGCCGCTCCTGCCCTACAGCGGCCGGATCGTCCTCGAGATCACCGAACGCGCTTCGCTCGGCGAGGCCGCGCGCTACGCCTCGCACCTCCGCGATCTGCGCAAGCTCGGGTTCAAGATTGCGATCGACGATCTCGGTGCTGGCTACGCCGGCCTCACCAGCGTGGCCGACGTGCGGCCCGATGTCGTGAAGCTCGACATGGCGCTCACCCAGGGGATCGAGTGCCGACCGACGCACCGCACGCTGGTCCGCAGCCTCGTCCGCGCCTGTCGCGAACTCGGCATCGCGGTGGTGGCCGAGGGGGTCGAGACCACGAGTACGCGCGACGCGCTCCGCGAGCTCGGATGCAGCCTCCAGCAAGGGTATCTGTTCGCGCGCCCCGCTCGGCCGTTCGTACCGGTCCAGTTCTGACCGCGGGTTCAATCCGTCCCAGCGTCGCCGCACACCGCGGTGGGGGTAGGGGGCGGCGTCACCGTGGTGGGCGGTGGGATCGGCGCGAGCTCGAACCCGAGCCCCATCGAGATCCCGTCGCAGGTCTTGCTCGGATCCTGCAACGAGGGCGCGTCGAGCGAGAGGTCGGGGTACCGGGCGATGCCGTCGACGATGCCGGTGTAGATCGGGTCCCCCGGGCACAGCTTGAAGTCCGCCGCGAGGGGCGTGAAGAACGCCACGAAGGCCGGGACCGAGAGCACGCCGGCCACGACGCCGCTGGTCGCGGTCGTGCGATCCGGAGCCAGCCGGGTGGTGAGGACGACGGCCCGGAACGAGAGCGGGGTCGAGTTCCTCTTCCCGAACGGCAACCGTAGCTCGGCAGGCGCGAGCTCGCCGGAGACCCAGGTCCCGCCGCGCAGGTAGCCCTTCGGGAAGCGCACGAGCGGCTTCTCGAGATCGCCGTCGACGACCGAGGTGGAGAGGATCGCGCGGGTCTCGGACCCGTCGAACTTCGGCGGCGTGGCCGTCGAGGCCGCGACGTAGAGCGCCCCCGGGACGTACGGGTCGTCGTCGCCGTCGCCGACGTCGTCGAGGCGGAGCACCCAGGTCGCGGCGCCGCTTACGAGAGAGGTCATGAACTCGTCCTCGAACGCGCGCTTGGTGCCGGCGACGACGGGGCCCATGAAGCGAGCCCCGTAGTTGTTGTCGCGGCAACCGTCGCCGTCGCGGACTCCGCTCGGAGGGCCGACGGGCTTGCAGTGCACGGCGGGGTCGCTCGCCTCGGTCGTGCACCGGCCGTCGAGGTCGTACCCCCAGCCGCGCCACGCGTCGGTCACGGGCGCGCCGTCGTGATCCTGCGATCCCAGGAAGATCCGGCGCGCCACCCAGAACAACGTCTTGCCACCACCCGGCGTCGTCGCCCCCGCGGGTCTCTCGGGCCACCGCGCGGACGTGGGCCCGGTCTCCGCGGCGTCCTGGGCCGCGTCGAAGCCCGTGTCGACCGCCGCCTCCAGCGACGCGTCGGAGCCGGGGTCCACCCGGAGGTCGTCCCAGTCGAGGAGGCGCGCGCACCCTGCCGCGAGGAGCACGACCAGCGCTGCTGCTCGCGACGTGTGGTGTGAGCCCCTTCCCATCCTGGACTTCTCGCACTCCGCCCTGGACCGAGCAACGCCCGTGCACATGCTCCGATAGGAATATTCCTTGACAGGAATATAGCGAGGTCCCATCTTCGGGGCATGCTGGAAACACTGGCTGCGCTCGCGGAGCCCAACCGCCTCCGCATCGTCGAGCTGCTGCGCGCCGGCCCGCAGCCGGTCGGAGAGATCGGCGAGCGCTTGCGCCTGCGCCAGCCCCAGGTCTCGAAGCACCTGCAGACGCTGAAGAAGGCGGGGCTCGTGCAGATGGAGCCCGTCGCGCAGCAGCGCGTGTACGAGCTGCGGCCGGCCCCGTTCCGCGCCCTCCACGCGTGGCTCGAGCGGTACCGCGAGCTGTGGGACGCCCGCTTCGACGAGCTCGAGGGCGTCATCGAGGAGCTGAAGCTGCGCGACCAGATCAAAGAGCGATCCAACCAACCCAAGGAGAAGAAGAATGCCCGCAGGAACAAGTGAAGACGGCACCCAGCTCGACCTCCCGACCGATCGGGAGATCCTCATCACCCGCTCGTTCGCCGCGCCGGCGCGGATCGTCTTCGAGGCGATCACCCGCCCCGAGCACGTGCGCCGCTGGTGGGCGCCGCGATCGCGCGGCGAGATGCTGGTGTGCGAGGTGGACTTCCGCGTCGGTGGCGGGTGGCGCTACGTGATGCGCACCAACAGCGGCATGGAGGTGGGGTTCTCGGGGAAGTTCCTCGAGATCGAGGCCCCGCTTCGCGTCGTGCAGACCGAGATCTTCGACCCCTTCCCGGACGCGGCGTCCGTGGTCACGGTGACCCTCCGCGAGGCCGCGGGTCGCACCACGCTCGAGAGCCGCATCCTCTACCCGTCGCGCGAGGTGCGTGATCAGGTGATCGCGACCGGCATGGAGCACGGCATGCGCGAGAGCTACCGTCAGCTCACCGAGGTCGTCGACGCGCTCGCGCGGTGACGGCGCTCAGGGCGAGAGCAGGTCCTCGACCCACTCGGCGCCGACGCGCGTGAACCGCTGGCGCTCGTGCAGGCGGTCGTCGCGACCACGCCACAGCTCGATCACCGAAGGACGCACGCGGAACCCTCCCCAGTGCGGGGGCCGCTCCACCGCTCGGCCCTCGAAGCGCTGCGCGGCCTCCGCGTAGCGCGCCTCGAGCACCGCCCGTCCGGCGATCGGCTGTGACTGCTCGGAGGCCCACGCTCCGAGCTGGTTGCCGCGCGGCCGGGCTGCGAAGTACGCGTCGCTCTCGGTGGCCGAGAGCTTCTCCACCGCGCCCTCCACGCGCACCTGTCGCGTGAGGGTGCGGAACCAGAAGAGCAGCGCGGCGTGCGCGTGTTCGCCGAGCTCGCCGCCCTTCCGGGACCGGTAGTTCGTGAAGAAGCGAAAGCCTCCCTCGGACATCCCGCGGTAGAGGACGATGCGCGCCGAGGGCCGGCCGGCGGCGTCGCACGTGGCGAGCGTCATTCCCTCGGGCTCCGGCTCGCCCGCCGCCCGGGCCTCCTCGAACCACTGCTCGAACAGCGCGATGGGATCGGCCATGCGCGGTGGTTGCCACGGTGCCCTGCCGGCGAGAAGTCTGGCAGGCTCCTCGGGTGTCGCCCCGCTGCCTCGCTGCGCTGACGGTCGTGCTCGTGCTCGGCTGCAAGAAGCCGCCGCCCTCCGCCCGCTCGGACGACGCCTCGCCGGTCGTGGCGACCTCCTCGACCGATGCGGCCGTCGAGGCCGACACCCTCGGCGCCGAGCTCGCGGCGCTCGAGGCGCTCGCCGAGGCCGGTACGAGCGTCCCCTTGCAGGGGGACGTCGCCATCGCTGCGGTGCGTGCGCTCGAGGGCGAGCTCCCCGCCGACGCGAAGAAGGTGCTGCAAGAGGCCCGGTTCCGCCTGCGCCGGTGCGCGCCGCCTCGGACCGTCGACGCGGGCAAGGCGACCGTCGAGGTCTCGCTGGTCGTGAAGGAGGGGGGCGAGGTGTCGAAGAGCGCGCCCTACGGCGACGCCGGCGCCTCTGCGCTCGCGCTCTGTCTTGCCGCCGCGCTCGAGCCGGTCCGGTTCGAGTCGCCGGACGCCGGCCTCGCGAAGATCCTCGTTCGCCTCGAGCTCTGACCGAGGTTCACGCGGGGGCGAGCGGCTCGAACGCGACGATCTCCCAGCCCGCGAGCCGATAGCGGATCCGACGCCCCACGAGCCGGCGCAGCGCGACGGCGGCGTCGGCCGACACGCAGTAGGTGTCGGTGTCCTCGGCCTCGATGCGCGCGATCGAAGGCGACAGTAAGACCTCGACGAGCCGCCCTTCGGGGAGCTCCGGGGTACCCCCGGTCTCGGGCGTCCGCAGGGGCAGCGCATGGCACGTCGCGCCACGGTGTCTCGTCCATCGTCCAGCCACGGGGGTCGTCCTTCTTCGAGAGTTCAGGGATGCGTCGAGTGGGCGCGGAGCAGGCGGACGGCCAGCTTCGCGACGTCGCCGCCAGTGACGATCCCCACGAGGTCGCCGTGGGCGCCCACGACGGGCATGCAGCCGACCTTGGCCTTGGCCATGGCCTCGATCGCGCGATCGAGGGGTGAATCGGCCTGCGCTACGATGGGATGACTGGTCATCACGTCGTCGACCCGGAGGAGCGCGAGCGCCTTTCGACGCATGTCCACATCCGGTACCAGCATTGTCGATGGCTGGGCGGACCGAAGGTCGCGGTCGCTGAGGACACCCGACACGTGTCCCTTGGCGTCGACGACGACGAGGTGACGGACGCGCTTGTCCGCCATTCTTTCGGCAGCGGCCAGCGCATTCGAGCCACGCGCGACGGTCTCCACGGGTGAGCTCATGATCGAGCGGACCACGGGTCGAGCGCCGAGCACAGGTCGTACGTTAGCAGATCTGTCAGGATAGTTATCGGAATGTTGTCGTGCTTCACGTTCAATGTGGATGACATTGCAATGCAGAGATGCGGGTCCGCAATTGGCTATGACAAACCGTATACATTGGCCGATCGACGGTGATCGATATCATGCAGACGATGCTCCAGACTGTCTGAAGTCACGGTGAGCCCGCTGTTCTCCGGCCTGGAAGAGGGCGCGCACACTTTGCAAAGAGTTCGTCGATTGCATGTGGAGGGCTTGCGTTTGCGTAGTGCGCGGGTCGTGCGTCGAGGAGCGCACTCTTTGCCGGTCGGAGCCATGATGAAGCCGGAACGTCGTCGTGTGGGTGATCGATGTCATCCATGCGGCCGTGGCCCGCCGGTTGCTCTGCTCCGCCCGTGCTCTCACCCGAGGTGTCCCGGAGATCCGACGTGGGCGATTCGCCCCCCACGGTCGCCGCCAACATCCTGCGCGCCTTGCCGACCGGGGTCCTCGCGCTCGACGCGCGCACCCGCGTCGTCTCGTGCAACCCGTTTGCCGGCGAGGTGCTCGGGGTCGATCCGGCGGCGGTGGCGGGCGCAGCGCTGGAGTCGTTCTTCGTGCCCCTCGCCGAGTTGCGCCTGCGCGCCGGCCCCGACGGCCGGGGGGAGATCCCGCACGTTCGACCCGACGGCCGTCGGACGACGCTCGGCTTCGCCCTCGCCCCGCTGCCCGTCGACGGCGCGGCCGAAGGGGCGGTCGTCCTGGTCCAGGACATCGCCACCCTCGAGGATCTGCGCAACCAGCGCGATCGGCTGCTGCAGATGGCGGCGGTCAGCGAGGTCCTGCCCACCATGCTGCACGAGCTCCGCAACCCCCTCGCGGCGGTGTCGACGACGCTGGAGCTCCTCGTCGAGGAGGTCGACGGGCGCATCCAGCAGGACCTCCACAGCGTCCTCGGCGAGGTCCGCCGCCTCACCCTCAGCCTGCAGGGCATCGGCGGAGGCCACGCGCGCATCCGCAGCAAGAGGTGTCAGGCCATCGACGAGGCCATCGAAGAGGCGGTGCAGGTGCTCAAGGCCACGGCGGCGCGCCGGGGCATCGAGCTCTCCGCGTCCGTCGCGGTGATGCCCCTCCTGCCCTTGTCGCGGGAGGTGATCCGTGGCGTGGTGTTCAACCTCGTGCGCAACTCGATCGACGCCTGCGGCGAGGGGGACGCCATCGAGGTGCGCGCGCACCAGTTGGAGAGCGGCGAGCTCGAGCTCGTGGTGGCCGACTCGGGCATCGGGATGGAACCCCACGTGCTCGCGCGATGCACCGAGCTGTTCTTCACCAACAAGCAGCAAGGCTCGGGGATCGGACTCGCGCTGTGCCACCAGATCGCCGAGCGCGGGCGCGGCCGGCTGATCGTCGAGAGTCGCCCCGAGGGTGGGACGACCGTCACGCTGCGCGTCCCCACGGACATGGAGGAGTGACGTGAAGGCCTGGCACGCGGAACGACTCGCGGTGACGCGGAGCTTGCTGGCGGACCTCGCGGGCGTGCACCCGACCGCCCTCGTCGGCGGGCTCGACCTCGAACGCGTACGAGGGAGTCTCACGGTGCTCGAGCAGCGCCCACCGCTCGGCGCGCTCCGCCCGGCCGCGGTGGAGCTCCTCGCCCACTGGGCGGACGGCGAGCTCGTCGTCCACGGCGCTTCCGCGGAGTGGTTCATCGAGCGCCTCGTGCACCTGCGGCAGCGCCTCGAGCTCCTCGAGGAGGTGCTCGTCGAGATGATCGAGGGGCGGAGCCATTCCTCCTGAGGTGGCCGTCTCCGGCCGCATGCTAGGATCCCGGGGTGGGGCGCAGGGCATCGCTGCTCGCTTGGTTCGCCGTCGCGGCCACGGGGTTCTTCGCGTGCGTCGCGGGCGGCGCCGACGACGGCGGAGAGATCGGCGGGACCACCGTCTCGGACGCGGGGGTCGAGTCGGCGATCGACGGCGGCCTCTACCCGGACGTCAAGCCGGGCACCATCTTCGACGCCACGGACGACGCTCCGTGGTCACCCGGCACCACCGCCAAGTGCAAGACCACCTGCGGCACGATCGGTCAGGTCGTCTGCGTGTCGGGCGAGTGGGGCGCGTGCAAGGCCGTGGCGGGCGATCCCTGCAAGGGCATCGACTGCACCGGCAAGGGCGACGGCCTCGAGCACACGTGGTTCGAGGACAAGGACGGGGACGGCCACGGCGACGTCAAGTCCACCCAGCAGGCCTGCGTTGCGCCCAGCGGCTGGGTGGGCTCGAGCGACGACTGCGACGACGGCCAGCCGAGCGTCCACCCCGGCGCCGCCGAGATCTGCGATCGCCTCGACAACGACTGCAACGGCAAGGTCGACGAGGGCCAGCACGTCGGGGTCTTCGATCTCCTCTTCTCCGCGGTCCCCCCGTGCGACCCGGCCGACCACGCCTCGTGCAAGCAAGGCGCCGCCGCGTGGTGCAAGGCCAAGTCGTCCTGCTACGACGGGGGCTACGGGCCGGTGGAGCTCGGGGTCTCCAACGGCTTCTTCGTGTGCATCTCCGGCGGCACGGCCCTGAGCGGCTTCTCGGACGTGGTCGCGGCGCAGCCGGGGTGCTCCTCGGACGCGCTCGCCGGCCAGCGCGTGTGCGAGTCGGCCGTGCACCGCGCCGGGGCGGCCAAGGGCTTCGCGAGCGCGATCCTGCAGAGCCACGCGCCCTCCGCGTGGGGCTACCTCGGGCTCCCGAACGACCGCGTGCAGGTGGTCGGCGGGGTCTAGTGGAGCGAGATCACGGCGAAGCACGCGGGCTGCACGATCACCAACGTGGACGCCTGGGACTGCAACGCCGCGGTGCACCGCTGGTGCACTGCCAAGGGCTTCCCGAGCGGCTACGGGCCCATCGAGTACAACCCGAGCGAGCTCGCCGTCGCCTGCGTGAAGGGTTAGATCCCGACGTCAGTGTCAGGGTACGTGGACGATGCCTGGTGTGTTGACGACCCCGCCATCCACCTTGCCGCCCTCGTTCACGGTCAGGTATATCCGGTCGCAGCTCTCCGTAGGGTTTGCTCGTGTCCCCGTCAGGGACAACTGCGTGAAGCTGCTGAACACGGCTCCTAGTGGCGAGCGAAATGCCGCGTAGGAATTGCTGGACACCTCATCGAAGTAGAAGAGGGTCCAGGTATCAGCAGAGAAGCCGGACGGTCTCCGCCGGCTGACACCGTTCATCGCGAGGCTCTTTTCCGTGATGGGGTTCGGAAAGTCCCAAGTGCCGTCGCCAAGCCTGATGCTCAGCATCATGGAGGCACCACTGGTCTTCAGCAGATCCGTGTAGAACAGCCATTTCCCGTCCTTCGAGAGGACGAGATCGGTGACCTGTTTGGTGGGGCCGCCCTCGGAGCCTGGCCCCACCAGTCGTGCGAAAGGCGCCGTGACCACGGCTCCTGCATCGAAGGCCGCGCCACGCGAGAGGCGACTGATCTGTCGGATGGCCTTGTGATCAGCGGTGACGAACAACATCGTGAGACCATCGGCGCTCAGGGCGACCTTGTCCTCGCCAAACGGTCCCAGGCTGTCGGGCAACACCTGATCGGTCGTGAAATCCGCATCCCTGGCAGCGCGGTCGGAGTAGTGGAGGGTGACTTTGGACGCCACGTTGGTCGTCCAGGCCATTGTCAACTCGTCCCAGGTGATTGCCGCGAGTTGCTCGGAGGTCGACGCGCGTCCAGGGTAGCTCACCTTGACCTTGGCGGTGGTGTCGGGGAATTCGCTCGGACAGGCGGCCTTCACGGGGGCATCGGTCGCGTCAGGAGCGTCCGAAGTGGAGTCGGAGGTCGAGCTGTCCTTGCCGCCGTCCACCGAGACGTCAGCGCCCCCTTCGAACGAGCCAGTGTCGTCGAGCCCCACGTCTATCTCGCCCGCTGGCGGAGCCTGATCCTTGGCACAAGCGATGAGTGTGGCGGAGCAGGCCAGCCCGAAGGCGAGGAGAAGATGGTGCTTCATTCGGTCGCAACGCAGGTGTAGGACTGGCGCCAATCGACCAAGGTCGGGGCTGCGGTTCCAGTAGAGGTGGGATTGAGCGTGATGTTCACGCGCAGCATGGTCCCATGATTGGTCTTGGGTGCCGTGGCCAGGACGGCTGCTACATCAGCTCCCGTCCAAGTCGTAACTGGCGCTCCCGTCACGGTTGCAAGAACACGAGGAGTCATGGCTGCGACCGCAGTCGCGTTGTCTCCGGTCTGGACGCTGAAGGCGATGCTCGAGTCGCCAGGGGTGATGGTCTTCCAGTCGAAGAAGTGCCAGACCGGGCGCGTCCCGACCGGGCAGGTCGCGTTGTAGTCACGGCTCACGGTGACCGGCGTGTAGGCCGGAGTCGAGGGCGGGACGTAGTCCGGAGTCAGGCACGCGGTGAGGTCGAAGAGCATGAACTCGAGTGCCTTCTCCTGCGCCGAGAGATCTCCCGCGATGCAGTTGTCAGGGAACGTGCCCGAGCCGCTGAGCGCACTCGCGGAGACGTGGAAGTCCGAGAAGACGACGCGGCCGCATTGAGCGGCGGGGGCGGCTCCGACCGGCACGTTGAAGGTCATGAGTGATTCGGTGTTGTGGGCAGGGATGCACTTGCCATTCCAGCAGGCCGCTCCGGCGCCGGGACAGTCGGTATCCAGCGTGCACGTGGTCACGACCGTACCCGTGCAGGTTCCGGCTGAATTGATCTGGATGTCGTCGTAGAAAGTGTAGGTGAGGTCACCCGAGTAGTTGTCGTCCTCGCTCTCGAGGCGCAGCGTGTAGCTGTGCCCCGCGACCAAAGTGCCGGTGATGAGGTTCCAGCTGCCGCTGTTCGTGCAGGACTTGCCGAACAAGGTCGCGGTGCTGCCGGCCGTGTTGTCGACGAGGCGGACGCGTGCCCAACCATAGTCCGTCGCGTTGGAGTAGATGGAGTCGCCACAGACCACGAGCGCTCGCAGGCTCAGCTGGTTGCTGCCTGCCGGAGCAGTGAACGTCTGATCCACACGGCTGCGTCGTTGGTCGGACGCCGCCAGGCTTCCATCGATGGTGAGTGACCCGACGCGAACCGACTTTGCACCGACGAAGAAGTTGGAGGTCGTAGCCGCGACCGTTCCGGTATCGATCGTCCAGCCCGTGAGGTCGGACTCGAAGCTGGGGTTGGTGATTGCACTCGCGGCTGTGCTCCCCGAGCAGGTGCCGGAGATACACTCGGCGCCGCCGAAGCACGTGGCACCGGGCACACCAACGTCACCAGGAATGGATCCGTCGCGGTTGGAATAGGTCCAAGGTGTCGCGTTGGTGCGATTGACCTTGTCGAAGTCGCGACGGCCTTCCTGGATGGCGAGACGCCCAAGCGTAGGTGACGCGCCGACGGCGTTGAGCCACTTCGCGAAGTTGTCGCCCTTGGTGAAGGTCTGGTTGATGAGCACCGTCATGGGGCTCGTCGGGTTGCCGCCGCTGTGATCCCAGGTGTTGACGACGTTCGGCCAGAGCGTCGCTGCGGGCGCGAACTGCAGATAGGCATACGAGAAGTGGGTGAGGAACAGACGACCGCCGCGCCCCGCGTAGTCCGCCAGTCTCTGGTTGATGGTGCTGCCCTTGTCGTACTCGTTGCCCTCACAGGCGAGGATGACCGCGTCGTACCGGTCGAGGTGGGCGTCCGTGTCGTAGAGGCCCTTCCCCAAACCGGCGTTGGCCGAGGGCGCACCACCTCCCAGCGACGCGTTGAGGTTGCTGCCCGCCGAACTCGTGCCTTGGAAGTAGTGGATACGGTCGGGGTTGACGCTGCCGTCCGCGAGGATCGGCACGCCGACTTCGGACGTTGCCGCCGAGACGTCCATGCCCATCTTCTTGAACACGCACTGGAACGGGTCGGCGCTGCCCGACACGAAGGCGATGCGGGGGATGCTGCCCTCCGAGCGGTTCTTCGGGAAGCGGATCAGGTTGAGGCTGTCCGCGCCCGTCAGCGCAGTCGTGCTGTTGCTCACGCACTTGGTGACGGTGGGGATCGTGATCTGACGGCGCCACTTGCCGCTCTGGATGACGAGCGGGATGTTCGTGCCGCTCGGGACGCCCTTGAGGGTGAACGTGCCCGTGTAGTCGGTCAGCGTGGAGACGATCGGGCTGCCCGACCCACCCACGCACGAGTCGCACGAGACGCCGTCGACGAGCGGGGCGAGCGAGGCGTTGGGGATGTAGACGAGGACGTTGTAGATCGGGTTCTTGCCCGCCGGGTCGTAGACCTTGCCGGTGAGCTGGGTGAGCGTGTAGTCGCCCGAGCAGGCGTCCACCTGGCACTGCAGGCCGGTGCACGTGGAGCCACCGACCCAGCCGGACTCGCCACCCTCGCCGATCGTGATGCCACCGCCGTCGGCCGGGACGA
>Ga0154020_10002150_pt1 | contig 23987 bp, 23 predicted proteins | sample Klosneuvirus_201_FD_109709 | JGI IMG/M metagenome (GOLD analysis project Ga0154020, IMG submission 109709) | Active sludge microbial communities from wastewater, Klosterneuburg, Austria - Klosneuvirus_20160825_MG | ecosystem: Engineered > WWTP > Aerobic digester > Activated sludge | place...
CGCGGCGCATGGTCGTCAGGTTGAGGCGCATCACCTCGTCCCAAAATGCCTCATCCGCTTCTTCCAGGCCGCGGCGCGCCACGAGCGAGCCCGCGTTGTTGATCAGGATGTCGAGCCCACCGAGGGCGCTCGCCGCCGCTTCCACGAGCCGTTCGCTCTCGCCGGTCGCCGTCAAGTCCGCCGCGCCACTCTCGCAGCGAACGCCCGACTGCCGACCCACCTCCACGAGGGCTTGGGCTGAGGCGGCGCTTCGGTGATAATGGATGAAAACTTCGCAGCCAGCGGCGAGCAGCGTCCGGCTGATGGCCTCGCCAATTCCCTGCGCCCCGGCGGTGACCAAGGCGCGTTTTCCAAGCAGTCGAGCGTTCGGAAGTGGGGTCATAAAACGAATTTTATGACTATTAGATTAAATTTTCGGAACGGGGAAGCCGCAATCTTCCCGCGTTGAACTCCTCGCGTTGCTAGGGTCGCGACGCGGTCGAACCGCCGAGCTTACCTTAATTGAGCCTCCAGATGGCCGCGTTCAGGGTGGTGGCAAAGGTTACCCATAGCACGTACGGGAGCCAGAGCATGCCGGCGACGCGATCGATTTTCCAGAATCGGACGAGGAGCCACACGAGCGTGGACCAGAGAAAAACGATCTCGACGAGTGCGGCGCCGGGGCTGCGCATCCCGAAGAAGAGGATGGACCAGCCGGCGTTCAATACCAGTTGCGCAGCATAGACATACAGTGCGGTTCGGGCTCCGGGACGATCGCGACGCAACCAGATGCGCCAGCCTGCGACGGCCATCAGGCCAAACAGGAGAGTCCACGCTGGCCCGAAGACCTGACTCGGCGGATTCCATGAGGGCTTCGCGAGCGCGAGGTACCATGAATTCACGCTTGTCGCGGTGGCTAGCCCCCCGATGGCGCTGGTCACCACGGAAGCAACCAGGAACAGGATCAGGACAAACCACGGACGATTGAGCATGGCGCAGCGTAGGAGCGATTCGCCCATTCCGCAACCGCTTCTCCGTGGGCCGGATGCGGCCCTGATTCGCGTCGTGGTGAATTCCGGCGGATCAACGATCGATCTTTTGGATCCGAGTGAGATGCCGACCGCCCTCAAATTCCGTGGTCAACCAGACTCGGACGATTTTCAGGGCGTCCTCTTCGCTGACGGTCCGCTCGCCGATCGACAGGCAGTTACCGTCGTTGTGAGAGCGATTCCAGGCCGCGACCTGTTCGTTCCAGCACAGTCCGCAACGGACCCCGCGAATACGATTGGCGACGATGGCTTCGCCGTTGCCCGAACCGCCCAGCACGATGCCGCGTTCGAATTCGCCGGCGGCGACCACCTCGGCAACCGGGCGGATGTAATCAGGGTAGTCGCAACTGACATCCGAATGGGTACCGAAATCGCGCACGGTGTGACCCTCGCTCAGAAGCATGGCCTTGATGGCCTCTTTGTAGCGAAAACCGGCGTGGTCGGAGCCGATGGCGATGGAAAACGTCTTCATGGTCGAGGGGGAGCCGATCAAACCGGAGGAAGCGGCACCGAGAAGGGTTGAACTACCGGTTCGATTGGCGTTTGTGATCGTCACACGCTCACGCGAGTGCGCAAAGCCAAAACATGATCCGCCGCATTCTCCTCCTCTCGGCCGGGCTGTTGGCGGCAACGGTCACGGGTTGTTCCACGCTGGATCCGCGCTCGAGCGACGAAGCGGCCCCTCGATCGTTGTCACCGGAGGAAATCCGGACTCAGCGTCGGGTTGAAGAGGTGTTGATCGGGTTTACGCGAGACCAAGTACGCCAGGTCCTGGGCGATCCCCATGGGGTTGCCCGGGTAGCGACGGAACCGACAGAACGGACAATCTGGAGCTACTCCCACCGGACCCCGCGATCGAGTCCCGGTCCGGTTCCGGTCAAGACGGCGAGCTTTCAGGCGGAGAAACCCTGGGCGCGGATCACGTTTGAGGGAGATCGGGTGATCGCGGTCGAGCGATAGCCAGCGCCGAGGGGAGGGCGGAAAGGCCGAGACCGTCGGCGCTGGTCCGGTTCGCCCGGGCAAACGTCAGGACTCGATGATCCGCCAAAAGGCGGCGTCATCGGAAAGGTTCGGGAGAAACGCATCCGGCTCGTGGAACCGGAGCGCGGTTTCGCTGGCGTGTCCGGTGGCCACCGCGAGGGTGCGAGCGCCGATCGCGCGCCCGCAGGCGATGTCGTGGGGCGTGTCTCCGATGATCCAGGTACGGGCAGGAGAAAAATCGTATCCACAGTGCTCCTTCGCGCGGCGGATGGCGTGGGGGCCGAGTTCGTTCCGGATCTCGTGGTCGTCCGCGAACGCGCCGAAGGGGAAATAGTCCCACAAACCGTGAAAGGCGAGTTTGACCTCCGCTCCCCGGCGACGGTTTCCGGTGAGCAGTCCCTGGGCGACGTGGGTGCGGGTGGTCGCTTGGTCGAGCACGGTCCGAACCCCGGGCAAGACCTGAGCGGCGGAACGAGCGAGCTCTCCGGGAAGGGCCGCGAGGTATCCGTCGAAGAAGCGCGCGAAAGCAGACTCGTCGGCGGGCAGTCCGAACTTGGCGAAGATCTGTCGCATGATCCACCCATCGGTGCGGCCCCCAAAATCGATGTCGTCAAGGGACCCATCGATGCCGAAGTGCGTGTTCAGCGCGGACTTCAGGGCCTTCATGCCGGCGCCGCCGGAGGCGAGAATCGTGCCGTCGATATCCCAGAGAAGCAGCAGGGGAGCGGAGGATGATTTGGCCAAGGTCCGACAATTCTCCCGGATTGATGGCACATGGGGCGAGCCAAAGTGTCGGAAAACCAAAGGCCATTCGATGAAAACTTCCTCACTCTTCCTTCTGCTCCCGGCCATTCTGGCGACGTTTTTAGCAATCGGTTGTTCAACTCCGGAAGCGCGTGTCCGGCGAAATCCCGAAGCGTTTGCGCGACTGACACCGGCTCAGCAGGAGATGATTATGCGGGGAGAAGTAGGGCTTTCCTTCGACAAGGAAATGGTGCAACTCGCCCTCGGCGAGCCCGACCGTTTGCTCACCCGAACGGATGCGGATGGCGTCAGTGAAGTCTGGAGTTATACGACCTACCAGGGACCCAACGGAGTTTATCTCTATCGGGGATGGTACCACCGCTATTATTCCTATCGCGACCCGTTTTATCCCTACTATCTCGATGTCTCGAGCCGGCGGGAGCGGGAGCGTTTCCGGGTGGTGTTTCGCGGCGAAAGGGTCGTGGAAATCCAACAGGAGCACTCCTGACGCGGTCGCGGCGCCCACTGCGGCAGTCATGGGCTGAGATACCAAGATGGGTTGTTTAAGTAGCTTTTGTGTAAATGCTTAAGTGATATACGGGTGGTGTTAACGCTCAACTCTTGTGGGCTGGCCCGAGCGGGTGGGAGCTGGTTTAAACGGGATCTTCCATGCGCCCGATCAATCGATTCCTTGTTGAGAACAACCTTCGCATTTCCGGCAATCCGTGCATCAGCCCGGATTTTTGCCTCGATTGGCCGTCGATGCTCGCCCGCCTCCAAGCGGGAGACGCTTCGGTGCAGGCCTGGCCGCGGAGTGTCTTCCGCACGGCGGTGGGTCAATGGATCTTGTTGGAAGATCGGGTGACCGGTGACTGCGCCTGGCAGCTGGAGCGGAATGGCGGCGTGAATGGCGCGGGCGGATTTGAGCTGACAGAAGGCGCCACGTTGGGTGCGAACACGGTGTATCCCGCGTCCTGGGAGAACCTGCTCCGGTTGAAAAACCTCGTGCAGGCCCATTCTCCCGTCTCGACGATTTTCCCCTCGGCGGCGGAACGCTTGGGACGGAGCACGCTCGGCATTGGGGCGCGCTTTACGACGCTGCATTGGCCGGCGGTCGAGTGGGCGATGAGTGCGCTCGGCATCGGGGTGACTGCGAATCAGAACTCAATTCCCCGGGAGCTCGTGTACGACGTCGACGCGATGCTGGCGGGCCGATTGGATACAGTCCCATTTCCCTTCATCGGGACAAACGTCCCCGAAGGGCATCAAGGGCAGAGCGTGGAAGGCATGAGCCATGGCTGCGTGCTCTCCAAGCTTCGGCACGGATTTCACCACCTTGGACTGCCCTGGAGCTTCAACGCGGACCATCAGCCGATCGGCGGAAAGTTCGATGTGCGCGAAGATGCACTGGTGGAGGGCTGCGTGCTGGCGAGCTACATCACGTTCGATCTGTCGCCGGAACTCGCGCTCAACCAACCCGCGGATGTTCGCACGATCGATCCGACCCTGATCGCGGAGGTGCGCGGGCGGGTGGCGTCAGCGGGTCTGGTGCTCGACGATGCCGCGTTCACCCGTCTGCTGGCGACCGTTTGGACTCCTCTGCAGAAGATGAAACGGCGCGATGAAAAATATGCGGCGGCGCGCGAGCGACTCTTCAGCACGGAGGTCGGTCGGGCCTATCTCCGGGAACTCTCGATCGACGAACTTCCCGGGCTGACCACGCAGGAAACGACCGCGATCATGCTCGCGCTCTGCGAGGAGCTGGGGATGAAGATCCATTTCGTGGCGCCGGCCTTCGGTTTCCAGAAGAACATGCCCTATCCGGACAACGCCGCGTTGCGCGGGTTGATCGAGAAACAATGGGCGGTCTGCCGGCAGTTCGGCGTCAGCATCGGTTTCCACTCCGGCTCGGGCAAATCGGCGGAGAACTATCAGGTGATGGGTGACGTCACGGGGCAGCGCCTGGAGATCAAGACGAGCGGACGGTACACCTATGAGATGGGTCGGGCGCTGGCGGCGTCAAGTGATGCTGCCGATCAGGCACTCTGGCGGGACTGGTACCGGTTCACGCTTGAACTGGCGTTGAAGGGCGCCTTTAGCGCGGATGCGACCGAGTGCAAGATGGCCCGGGTTTTCATTTCCGACGCTCTGTCCAAGAGCGGTGCGGCGCAGTCGGAGCCGTATGGTTCCGAGGCGGCGACCCGCGCGGCGCTGGAAGCGCTGACGCCGAGTCCGGAGCATATGTTTTGGTTTGAATACAATTTTCTCTTCGTGCTCGCGGCCGATGGGCGGGCGGAGAAATCCGCGCTGGGAGATCATTCCCCCGCGGGCTACCGGCAACGCGCCCGATTTTACACGATCAGCGAGCAGGGGCGGCTCAACTACGCGCGGAATGTCGCGTCCTACATCGTGTTTCTCGCCGAGGCGACGGGCCTGGCTGCCGCGGAGCGCTGTGCGGCGGCGCGGACACTGCTGTCGCGCTACACGACGATGTCGGGATTCCTGACCGACATCGGTCGGTGAGCGAGCGGGCGCACCGGCCCGAACCGGTTTGGGTCAAAGTGCGTGGATTGCGCTCTTGCTGACGGCCAGACCGGCTTCCCTGACCGCCTCGCTCACCGTCGGGTGCGCGTGAATCGTGCGCCCGAGGTCTTCGGCGCTGCCGCCGTAGACCATGTGGGTGACGACTTCAGAGATGAGTTCGCCGGCGTTGTGTCCAAGGATTTGGGCGCCGATAATCCGGTCGGTTTTGGCATCCGCGATGATCTTGACGAAGCCATCGGTGGCTCCGGCCGAAATCGCTCGGCCATTGGCGGCGAAGTTGAATTTGCCGACCGCGACCGAGAGGCCCTGGGCCTTGGCCGCATCCTCGCCGAGACCGACGGACGCCACTTCCGGCGAGGTGTAGACGACACCCGGCACGAGGTTCCAGTCGACATGGCCGGCCTTGCCGGCGATCCATTCGGCGACGGCGACTCCATCTTCCTCGGCCTTGTGCGCGAGCATTGGACCGGCGATGACATCGCCGATGGCCCAAATCCCCGGCGTCGAGGTGCGCAGGTGAGCGTCGACCTTGATGCGCTTCTTTTCGTCGAGGATCACCGCGGCCTTTTCAAGTCCGAGTCCATCGGTGAAGGGCCGTCGTCCGACGGCCACCAGGACTTTGTCAGCGGGGAATTCCAGCTTCTGGCCTTCGCGCTCGGCGGTGAGCACCCCTTGGGCGAAACCCGTGACCTTGGCGCCGACCTCGATCTTGAGTCCCTGCTTCTGGAGGAGGCGGGTGAAAGCCCGGATGACATCGTCGTCGTACGTGGCGATGATCTTGGGAAGAAATTCGACGACGGTGACCTCGCTGCCTAGCCGGGCCCAAACCGAACCCAGTTCCAGACCGATGGCTCCGCCGCCGACCACCACGAGCCGCTTGGGCACTTCGGAGAAGGCGATCGCGTCGTCGCTGGAGACGACGGTGTGGCCGTCAAACTTCATGAACGGCAGCTCGACCGGAGCGGATCCGGTGGCGATGACGATGTTCTTGCCGGTGACCTCGGTGACGGTGCCCCCTTCGCCCGCGATCGCAACGGTCGAGGCGTTGACGAAGGCCGCGGCGCCGGTCAGGACGGTGACTTTGCGGCCCTTGGCGAGGGCGGCCACGCCGCCGACCAGTTTAGAGACGACAGCGTCCTTCCGCTTCATCATGGCGGAGAGGTCCAGCTCGACCCCGGTCAACTTGATTCCATGCTCGGCCGCGTGGCCGCGGGCGAAGACGAAGTGTTCGCTGGAGTGGAGCAGGGCCTTGCTGGGAATGCATCCGACGTTCAAGCAGGTGCCGCCGAGGGCCCCGCGTTTGTCGACCAGCGCGACCTTGAGGCCGAGCTGGGCCGCGCGAAACGCGCAGACATAACCGCCGGGACCGGCGCCGATGACAATGACATCGAATGTATCCATAGGTGGCGGGTCGGAGATTTGAAATTTGAGATTTGAGATTCGGAGGCCAACGGCCTCCGACTAGATGGCGAGGAGGAGCCGGGCGGGGTCCTCGATGGCCTGCTTGACCTTGACGAGGAAGGTGACCGCCTCCTTGCCGTCGACCAGGCGATGGTCGTAGCTCAGAGCGAGGTACATCATCGGGCGGATGACTACCTGGCCGTTGACCGCGACCGGGCGGTCGTTGATCGCGTGCAGGCCGAGGATGGCGCTTTGCGGCGAATTCAGGATCGGCGTCGAGAGCATGGAACCGAAGATCCCGCCATTGGTGATGGTGAAGACGCCTCCCTCGAGATCGGCGAGAGTGATCTTGCCGTCGCGGGCCTTCTTGGCGGCTTCGCCAATGGCCTTCTCGATTTCCGCCATGCCGAGCTGGTCGGCGTTGCGGATCACCGGAACCATCAGACCCTTTTCGGTGGATACGGCGACGCCGATATCGAAGTAATGGTTTTGGATGATTTCGTCGCCCGCGAACTGGGCGTTGATGGCGGGAACCTCCTTCAGGGCCTGGACGACGGCCTTGGTGAAGAAAGACATGAAACCCAGCTTGAGACCGTTCTTCTTGACGAAGTCATCCTGGTATTTTGCGCGCAGACCCATGACGGCGGACATGTCGACCTCGTTGAAGGTGGTCAGCATGGCGGCCTCGTGCTGGGCTTGGACGAGACGCTCGGCGATGCGTTTGCGGAGCGGGGTGAGCTTGCGCCGGGATTGCCGGCCACTGGCTGTCGGTGCGGACACAACGGCAGGGGAAGCAGGCAACGCGGCCGCCGGCACAGCCGGCGCAGCGGATTTTTCGTCGCGTTTGCCCTCGGACTTGGGGGTCTCGGAGGCGGCGAGCACATCGCCTTTGGTGACCCGACCTCCCTTGCCCGATCCGGGCAGGCTGGAGGGATCGATGCCGGTTTCCTCGGCGACGCGGCGAACTGCGGGGGATGAAGGATGGGACGTGGTGGACGGAGCGACGGTGGCCGATTTGGCCTCGGTGGTGGTTCCCGAAGAAGGCGTGGCGGGGGCAGCCCCGGCGGTGGCCGAAGCCTCGGTGTCGAGCACGGCGACGACCTGACCAATCTTGACCTCTGTGCCCGGCTGGACCTTCAGCGAAATGCGACCGGCGGCCTCGGCGGCGCCCTCGGAGGTGATCTTGTCGGTTTCGAGTTCGAAGAGCGGCTGGTCTTTTTTGACGACCGCGCCCTCCGCCACGTGCCATTTGGCGAGGACGCCGGAAACGATCGATTCGCCCAGCGGCGGGATTTTGACGTCGATGAAAGCCATGGTGAAAAAGCGAGTGGGAACGAGTGAGGGTTTTGCCGAAGCCGACGAGTCGGCCCCGGGTGGGAGGAGGGATCAGGAAGTGAAAGCGAACTTGAGGAAGTCCGCGAGCTCGAGCCGGTGCAGGGCGAGCGCACCGACGGCGGGTGACGCGGCGGCGTCGCGTCCGGCGTAAATCGCCTTGCGACCGAAGATCTCCTCCAGCGACGGGGAGATGTACGACCAGGCACCCATGTTCTGGGGTTCCTCCTGGACCCAGAAGAGTTTGGTGCCGGCATGCTGCCGGGCGAGCTCCGCGAGGCGATCGGTGTGGAGTGGATAAAGTTGTTCGACCCGAACGATCGCGGTGTCGGTGACGTTGTGTTTTTCGCGATACTCGATGAGATCGTAGTAGACCTTGCCGGAGCAGAGCAGGAGACGGGCGGCCTTTTTCGGACCGTTCGGATCATCGATGATTTCCTGGAACGAACCGCTGGTGAAGTCTTCGATCCGCGAGACGGCGCCGGGGTGCCGCAGCAGCGACTTGGGCGACATGATGATCAGCGGCTTGAGGAAGTCCCGCCGCATTTGCCGGCGAAGCGCGTGGAAAAGATTCGCCGGCGTGGTGATGTTGGCCACCTGAATATTGTTCTCCGCGCAGAGCTGGAGAAAACGCTCGAGGCGCGCCGAGGAGTGCTCCGGACCCTGGCCCTCGTAACCGTGCGGCAGCAGCAGCACGATGCCGGAGGTGCGCTGCCACTTCGATTCGGAGCTGACGATGAACTGGTCGATCACTACCTGGGCACCGTTGGCGAAGTCGCCGAATTGAGCCTCCCAGATGAGCAGCATCTGGGGATAGTCGAGCGAGTAGCCGTAATCGAAACCGAGCACAGCGGCCTCGGAGAGCAGGGAATTGTAGACGCAGAAGCGCGCCTGTTTCCCGTCATCGAGATGGTTGAGCGGCGTGAAACGCTCGCGGGTCTCGTAGTCGTGAAGGACCGCGTGACGATGGCTGAACGTGCCGCGTTCGCAGTCCTGGCCGCTGAGACGGACGGGAGTGCCTTCCAGCAGAAGGGTGGCGTGGGCCAGGGCCTCGCCGAGCGACCAGTCGACCGGGCCGCCGTCCTTGAGCGCCTGGGCCCTTCCGTCGAGAAGACGCTTGATCTTCGGGTTGACCTTGAAACCGGCCGGAAGGGTGGTGAGACCACGAATGGCTTTGGCGATCAGTTCTGCCGATACGCCGGTCGGCACGGGGGCGTGGCTGTAAGCGGGCTGGAAGACGGCGTTGGAGCCGGCGAAACGGGCCTGGGGATTGGCGGCCTTGGCCTTGCGCTTGGCGGTCTTCTCGGCCTCGCGGACCTTGGCCTTTTCAAGGTTCGCCTCGAGAGCCGCAAGGTATTCGGCCTTGATCGCATCGCACTCGGCGGCGGTATGGCTGCCTTCGGAGATGAGTTTGCTCGTGTAGAGTGTCGAGACGAGCGGGTGGGCCGCGATTGTCTTGTAAAGGATCGGCTGGGTGAATGCCGGTTCGTCGGCCTCGTTGTGGCCGTGGCGGCGGAAACAATACATGTCGATGACGACGTCCCGCTGGAACTTGACGCGGAACTCCAGCGCGAGACGGGCGACCATGCAGACGGCCTCGGGATCGTCGCCGTTCACGTGGAAGATCGGCGCCTCGATCATCTTGGCCACGTCGGTGCAGTAGCGCGTCGATCGGGCGTCGCTCGGCAGGGTGGTGAAACCGATCTGGTTGTTGATCACGATGTGCAGCGTGCCGCCGGTGCGGTAGCCGGGGAGCTGCGAGAAATTCAGCGTCTCCGCGACCACACCCTGGCCGGCGAAGGCGGCGTCACCGTGCACCAGCAGCGGCATGACGCGGCGGCGCTCGGTGTCGCCCCGGATGCGCTGGCGGGCGCGGGCCTTGCCCTCGACGACCGGATTGACGATCTCAAGGTGCGACGGATTGGAGGCGAGGCGGACCTCGACCTTTTTGCCGGAGGCGGTGTCGAGAACGGATTCGTATCCGAGATGGTACTTCACATCGCCGTCGCCAGCGACCGTTTCGGGAATGTAGTTTTCCGAAAACTGCTCGAAAAGCACCTCGAACGGCTTGCGCAGGATCGACGTGAGCACGTTCAGCCGGCCCCGGTGGGCCATGCCCATGACGATTTCCTCGACGCCGAGATCCGGTGAGCTCTCGACCACCGTGTCGAGGGCGGCGATGAAGGTTTCGCCTCCCTCGAGGGAGAAACGCTTCTGACCGACGTACTTGGTGTGGAGGAATTTTTCGAAGAGCTCGGCCTTGTGCAGGCGGCGGAGGATGCGGGTCTTCTGTTCCTTGTTGAAGTTTGGCTGGTTGCGGGTCGACTCCATGCGCTCCTGCAACCAGCGGCGGATCTCGGTGTCCTGAATGTGGATGTACTCGACCCCGGTGCGACCGCAGTAGGTCTGACTCAGGCTGGCGATCATATCGCGCAGTTTCATCTGCCGGATATTGAGGTAGTGGCCGACGTCGAAGGTCCGATCCAAGTCCTCGTCTGCGAGGTTGAACTCGCTCAGTGCCAGGCGCGGGGACGGCCCCGGGGGCGGCGTCAGGGGATCCAAATGCGCCTGCGTATGACCGATCGCGCGATAGTGATAGATCAGGCTGTGAACCTGCGATTGTTTCAGGCTCGCGTCGGTTGCGGGAAGGTCCGCGGATCCCGGAACATCTTTGGCCCCTGAGGGAGCGGCCCCTTGGACGTTGCTCCCGAGGGAAAAGCCTTGGAAGAAGGCGTGCCAGGTCGGATCGACCGAGTTGGGATCTTGGAGCCACGCGGAATAGGCCGCGTCGATGACGTCGGCGTTCGCCCGGGTAGGCAACGTGAGGGAGTTCATGGATGAAGATTAGAAAACAAACCCAGCGAACACAGGCGGAAAGCCTGGGCTGCTGGGTACGTTACAAGCAGAGCTTTTGAAACGGTTGTGGGAAACGCCCACGCTGGCAAGCACCCGGGGGCCGGTTCGGAGCGGATTGAATACTCGCTTACTTCCAGCAGAATGACCATTAGGTCAGGGTCACTTCACCATGGAGAACGAGATCAAAGAAACGCTAATAGCCCTGCTCGACAGCATCAAGCGCGCTGATGGCGCACAGATTGGCGTCCGGCTCGGTCAACTGGACGATTACTTGGCTGCGGGGCGGGGCCGGCTTCATCCGCAGTTGGTTCACTATTTGGAAGGTCGGAGCTACGCCAAGGCGGTTGCCTGGCTTGGGGGCGAGGGTGGAATTCCTGCAGGTAATTGTGGGGGAAAGAGTAAGGGATAACATGAGTACCTCGAAGAAGCTCTCGACGGAGGGCGGACGTCCCCTTGGACAGAACCCGTTCGCTGCCCTGGATGGAGCCGTGGCGAGCTCCCCGACTGATCGCGTGTCGGTCCCGGCCGGATCGAAACCGGTGTCCCCGCCGAGCCGGGACCCGATGGCTTCAGCTGCTCCGGCCAAGAACCGGGGACGGGTCGACATCCTTCGTTCGACAGCCGGACGTGGCGGAAAGACGGTGACGGTGGTGCAAGGTTTTGTCGGAATCGGTCTGCCGGAGAAGGAAGTCCTCGCGAAAAAAATGCAGCGCCGCTGCGGCTGTGGCGGCACGGTGAAGGAGGGACGGATCGAAATTCAGGGCGACCAGCGTGACGTGGTGGCGGAAGTCTTGGTGGAGGCGGGATTTCGGCCCGTCTTCGCCGGTGGATAGGACCGCCGATTGAATGGCGCATCGCCTGGAGTGGTTTTGTCCAATCTGAGCTGGTCCCTTTTCTGGTGAACGCATCCTCCCCGTCGGATCGCCCCTTGGTCACGGTCCTTTGTGGATTTCTCGGCGCGGGCAAGACCACGCTCTTGAACCACCTTTTGACGCAGGCGGAGGGCGACCGTTGGGCGCTGGTGGTCAATGACGTCGGGGCGATCAACATCGATGCCCGCCGGGTGGCGGCGCAGGCGGCGGAGATGGCGCGCGGGGCGGGCGCGGCCGAGCAATCGGTGGTCGAACTGGGCAACGGTTGCGTTTGCTGTTCGATCAAGGATGAACTTGCCGAAACGCTGGCGCGTCTGGCGTTGACGGGCCGCCCCGGGGGACCAACCGGTCTGCCGTATGATCACATCATTGTGGAGACGACCGGAGTCGCCGAACCCCGAGGGATCGCGATGCTCTTCACCCAGCGGAATCCCTTTGGTAAATCGCTGGCGGACCTGGCGCGCCTCAGCAGTCTGGTCACGGTGGTTGATGCCGCCTATTTCGCGCGCCTCTGGCGCGCTCATGGTCCTCTGACAAGCGGAGCGATGCGTTCGGCCGCGCTTTCCGGACCCCGTCCGATTTTTGAACTCCTCCTGGAGCAGGTGGAGGTTTCGGATTTGGTCGTGTTGAACAAATGTGACCTGATTTCGGCCGAGGAGCGCGACACGCTGGAACAGGTGATCCAGGGGTTGAATGGGCGGGCAGAGCGGGTCCGGGCGGAACTTGGTCAGGTGCCGCGGGAAGTCGTGATTGACCGGTTGCGATTCGATCCACGGGAGACCCTTGGCGCGGCGAGTTGGCTAAGGGCGTTGAATGCGCTGGCGCCGATCCCGGCCGGCCGCGGGCCCGCGCGATCCGCGGTGCAACGACCGGTGGCGACTCCGTCGACCGACGTGGCCGCGAAAGGCGCGCACGAGCGGAGCTACGAGCAGCGCTATGGGTTGCGCAGCGTCGTTTATCAGGCGCGACGTCCCTTTCACCGGGAGCGGTTTGAGAGCCTGATGCGATCGGGCCTTTTGGGCGTGGTGCGGGCGAAGGGATTTTACTGGCTCGTGGAGCAGCCGGACGAAATGTGCTTCCTCTCGGTGGCGGGTGATCAGGTGCGATTCGAGACCTTGAACTATTGGTGGGCGGCGCTGGTGGAAAATGGCCGGGCCAAGCTCGATGACCGCCCCGAGATGATTCGAGCGCTTTGGGTCGAACCCGCGGGAGATCGGCGTCAGGAGCTGGTGCTGATCGGAGTCGGGCTGGACGATGCAATGGTCAAGTCGTCATTGGATGCTTGTTTGGTCGAGTTGGCCGGGTGACGAGTACCGCCGCGCGGGCGTGACTCAGGAGGCAGGGGCAGCGCCCCGTCCGCGATTTTCCTGTACGCTGATTTTCGTTTTGCGGGCGGTGGAGTCTGCGGTCGGGATGTCGGCATGCCTGTTTCGATACCCCTCGCAGACCTTGCCCCAGCCGGCGATTTGCGGCGACGCGCGGTGCTGAATTTTCAGCGGCTCCATGAACCGGCGTTTCGTTTTGAGGCCATGGTGTCGGCATCGACCGCGCGCGAGGCGCCGGGAGACTGGATCGGGCGGGCCCTTCTTGGACTCTCGCTTTTGGGCAACCTCCTGCGGAGCGAGCCGCACTACCTTGAGGAGATGATGGCCCGGCTGCCGTCCGCGTTGAACGCCCGCGGGTACATCGGGGAAATTCATGCGCCCGGCACGGTCGACGAGAATCAGGTGGGCGGGCACAACGGACTGCTCCGGGGACTTTGCGAATATTATCTTTGGAAACAGGATCCGCGTGCGCTCGGGGTGATCCGCGGGATCGTGCGGGAGCTGATGGTGCCCACCCGACCTCTGTATGCAGAGTACCCCGACAAGAAACTGGGAAAGCTGGCTGAGGGAAGGCCCATTGGACTGACGGTGAAGAACGAAGGCGTGTGGATCGGGCTTTCGACGGACATCGGCACCGTTTTCTTCACGCTGGACGGACTGACCCAGGCGTACGGGGTCGATCCATCCGCGGAGTTGCGATCCCTGATCGAGACGATGATCGCGCGGTACGCGGAGCTCGACGTGCGAAAAATCGGCGCCCAGACGCATTCCACGCTCAGCACCCTGCGTGGCATCCTGCGATGGTGGGAGCAGGTGGATCCCCGTCCGGAGCTGCTGGCGCTGGTGCGCGAACGCTACGCGCTGTACCGGGCGTGCGCCGAAACCGAGCATTTTGCGAATTACAACTGGTTTGACCGCCCGGAGTGGACCGAGGCCTGCGGGGTGGTGGATTCGTTCCTCCTGGCGGTTGAGCTGTGGCGGGTGACGGGTGAAGCCGCTTATCTGACCACGGCCCACCGGGTCTATTTCAACGCGCTGAGTTATGCCCAGCGGCCGAATGGTGGATACGGCTGCGACCTCTGCGTCGGCGCCGACGGACGGATTGATTTGTCGCCGCACCCGAAGATCTTTGAGGCTCCCTGGTGCTGTTCGATGCGCGGGGCGGAAGGTTTGGCGCGGGCGGCGCAGGCGGGCACGATGATCGATCCCGCGAACGCCACGGTTTGGCTGCTCTTCTATTTTGAAGGAGAGACGACGCTTCGGTTTGACGACGGGGAGCTGGTCCTGCGCTGCCAGAGCGACTATCCGCTGGCCGGGCAGGTGGAATGGACGGTGCTGCGGAGTAACCTGCGCCGGGCGGTGACGTGGAGATTCTTTGTGCCACCGGGAGTCCGCGGGAAGGCGATGTCGCTGCGTCTCCAGGAGGCGGATGTGGCCTTGGAAGAAGTCGGTGGATTCGTCGGGGCAACTCTCCCGCTGGGCTCCGGCCGGATGGTATTGACGTTTCCCATGACGGTGGCGGTGGGACAGCCGGGCAATCCGACGTTCATGCCCGGGTATCACCGCTTCTCCCTCGGCCCGCTCTTGCTCGGTGCGGAGCGGGAACCGGATGAACGGCAGCCCCATTCGCTGGCGGCGGACGACACGTTTCAACCGCTGGGTCGCGGTCGCTTCCGTTGCGTTCGCACCGGCCTGGTGCTCACGCCGTTCAACGACCTTACCTACCGTTCGGAACGGGAAGCCCGGCTTCATCGTACCCAAGTGCTGTTCTCCGATTGAAGGGGCGCCTGATTCAGCCTGCCTGCCGGTCGCTCTTCAGACCGACGGTGAATGCAGGACCTGGCTGAGGAGCAATCGGGTGATCGCGGCCCGCGGCCGGGTGAATCGCCATCGCCGGGGGGGCGCATGATCGGTCAGCACGATCACTTGGGATTCCACGAGAGGGCAGCCGGGATCCACGCAGGCGATTTCCTGGACCGTCACCACGGCGTCATCCGGCAGTCGCAGAATCTCGGTGGTCCACCGTTTGATCGCCTCCGTATGAGACGGGTCGATACCGGTGGCGGTGCCGTCCGGCGGAGGAAGGAAGGAATGCATGCGCGGGAGAACGGTGTTCGAACCGCGGACCGGATCGCCGCGAAACTGGAATGGGAGCGATGGCTAGGCTTCGCAGCGAAGCACATAGACGGCGCCCTTGGCGCTGCCGACCGCGAGGTACTGGTCGTTGGGCGACCAGGCGAGACGCGTCGGTTGTGAAGGCATCCGCACGGTCGCGCGCAGAGGTTGGGCTCGCTCGGGGCTCCAGAGCATCAAGGTTCCATCCTCGCTCGCCGTCGCCAGCAGACCGTGGTTGTGCTGAAAGGCGACGGCGCACACCTTGGCCTCGTGAGGCAGCATCACGGGCTCGCGGCCCTCGGGACCCTTGCCCTGACAGTCCCAGACGCAGGCATCGCGTCCGCCGCCGGTGGCCAGCCACCGGCTTGTCCGATCGAACGAAAGCTCCTTCACTTTGCCCTCGTAGCCACTCATGTGAAGCTCCTCGTCCTCCTGCGGCAGCCAGAGATGGACGCTGGGGTCTTGGTTTCCGGATACAAGCCAGCGGCCGTCGGGGGACCAAACCAGTGCGTGGATCCCGTTGGAGTAGGCGTAGGTGCGTTGGGCGAGATGGTCGTCGGCATCCCAGAGGCAGACCCCACCGAAGTAGGCGATGGCGACGGCGCCACCCCCGGGTTCCCAGGCCAGGGCGGTGATCGTTTTCGGGGCGGGACTGAACGCGTGGCGAATTGCACCGTCGGGTCCGAGCAGCGTCAGAGCCCGGCCCGCGCTCGCTGCGAGCAGGACGGGAGATTCGCCGGGACGGGTGGTCGCGGCGGCCGGCCTCCACGCAAGATGGTCCACCCAGGCGTTGCCGAGGCTGGTGCTGGAGGTGTGCTGGCCTGCTCTCGGGTCCCAGAATTTGACCAGGCCATCCTGACCGCCCGTGGTCAGGATACTCCCCTGCGGGTGCCATGACAGGACATTCGTGCCATTGTCGTGGCCCGCGAGGGAGTGGCGCAGGGAGCCGTCAGCGGAGGCGTAAAGGCAGACGGGTCCCGCGGACGATGCGGCGGCTAATGCTGCGCCATCGGGCGACCAGTTCAGGTCGATCACATAGTCATCGAGGGCGACCGCCCAATGTTTGGTCAACTGCATGCAAGGGGACGGTGGGGCGAGAATCCGTGGGACGGAAGCGCGAAAAAACTTGGCGGATTCGTCCCGCCCGAGGGAATTCCCCGGACCTAGCGGACAGTGCGGAGCTGGATGCTGTCGACGAGACGGTTCGAGGAGAGGATGTCAGTCGCGATGACGAGTTTGTCGCCCAACCGCAGTTTGCCGTCGCGAACCAGGTGGCCGATGGCGCGGCTGATGGAGATATCGGGGTCGGAGTCGAAAGGCATCAGGACAGGCTCGACCGCGCGGAGCAGGCGCATCAACCGGAACGTCTCGGGCAGCGGAGTGAAGGCGAAGATCGGTGCGGAGATTGGGCGCATGGCGGCGAGCCCCCCGGCCATGAAACCTTGGCGGGTGAACGTGAGGATGGTGCTTCCGGGAATCTCATTGGCCATCTTTACGGCCGAACGGAGCAGCTTGATCTTGTCACCATCGAGATGGCGGGGCTCGTTGGTCATCAGAGGCACCTCCTGCTCAATCCGTGCGGCGATCTTCTTGAGGATTTCAACGCACTCCAGAGGATATCTGCCGATCGTGGTTTCGCCGGAGAGCATGACGCAATCGGCCCGTTCGAACACCGCGTTGGCCACATCGGTGATTTCGGCGCGCGTCGGCATTGGGGAGGAGATCATCGACTCGAGCATGTGTGTCGCTATGATGACGGGGCGGCCGTAATCGAAGCAGACCTGGACAGCCCGGCGCTGAATCACCGGAAGTTCCTCGAAGGGACACTCAATGCCGAGGTCGCCCCGCGCGACCATCAGGGCGTCGCAGGCGCGGACGATTTCGTCGAGGTTGGTGATTGCCGACTGATCCTCAATTTTTGCGATGATACGCGCCGGCGAGTTGTTGAGGCGAAGAAACTCGCGCAGGGTTTCGATGTCCTGGGCCTCGCGGACGAATGACAGAGCGACGTAGTCGATGCCCTCTTCGATTCCCACCATCGTATCGGCGCGATCCTTCTCGGTGAAGGCGGGGAGATTCACCTTCACCCCCGGAAGATTGATGTGGCGCCGGGATTTCAATTCGCCGGGCACCAATACCCGGCAGCGGATGTGGGCGTCTCGCTTTTCGAGGACCTCCAGACGGATCAGGCCGTTGTCGACGAGAACCGTGTCGCCCACGCGGATGTCAGTGATCAGATCCTTGTAGTTCACGTCGACCGAGCGAACCTCCTCGGCGTTCTCGCGGTCGGTCGCGCCGCCGGGCTTGACAGTGAAATCGAAGATCTCGCCTGGACGGAGCTCGATCGGGTGCTCGAGGTCGCCGGTGCGGATCTCGGGTCCTTTGATGTCCATCATGATTGCAATCTCGCGACCCACCCTGGCGGAAACGGCGCGAATCCGCCGAATGACGGTGCGTGTCCAGTCGTGTTTGGCGTGGGCCATGTTCAGCCGGGCGACATCGGCCCCGGCGCGGATGATGGCTTCGAGGGTGGCTTCGCTTTCGGTGGACGGTCCCAGCGTGAAAACTATCTTCGTGCGGCGAAACTGTTCGAGAGGATGTGGAACGCTCATGCGGGGACACGTTCTGCTGGAATCGTGCCGCTGCGCAATGCCGGATCCTCAGTGGCTTCGAGCGACCGTTGCCGAGACGAGCGTCGATTCGTAAGTATCTGTTCGGCAGACGCTTAATTAATTGATCAGTTGCAAGTGTGATCAACCCAAATCGCAAAACGGAGTGCCGCCGCCGGGTGCGACGATGCGGAACTCGCAGGTGAGCTGAGGGCGGAGGGTGGCGAGCATCCGCTCTACGGCCGCAAGGCTGTTGCAGTCGCGGGACAGGTGAGTCAGGAAAACGTGTCTCCAGCGGGGACTGGCGATGCCGGCGAGCAACTCGCGGGTGCCTTCATTCGAGAGATGCCCGTGTCGCCCGCTGATCCGCTGTTTGGTCGACCAAGGACGTTTGATGTCGGCCTTCAACATGTCCGGGCAGTGGTTCGATTCGACGACAACGGAGTCGCAATCGCGGAGCCGCTCGCGCACATGTTGGGGCACATGCCCCAAGTCGGTCAGCCAAGCGAGGGAGCGGCGGGGCGAAAACAAGTCGCCTTCGAATCCGCAGATGAATCGGAAACCGACGGGATCATGGGCGTCGTGAGGGACGGAGAACGTGTCGACTTCGAGGTCGCGAAAGCGGAAGCGTGATCCCGTTTCAAAAATCTGCCAGTCGGGCCGGTGCTCCAGTTTTTCCTGGACCGCGCGGGCGGTCGCCGCGTTGGAGAAAATCTTGATGTGAGGAGTTTTGGCGAAACCGCTGATGCCGGTGGTATGGTCGCCGTGTTCGTGGGTAAGAAAGACTGCGTCAATCTGTTCGAGTTTCAGCCCGGCCTCGGCGAGCAGTTCGCGGGTTTTTCGGGCGGGGAACCCGGCGTCGATCAGCACGCATGCTTGCTCAGTTTGGAGAAGGGCGCAATTGCCCGAACTGCCGCTGCCGAGGATTCGAAACCGCATCACCATGGACGCGGTTCAACGCCTCTCGCGGGCAGCCGGCAAGCGAGAACCGACGACGTTACCGCGGACGGACCACGGAATATCCGGCGATCGAGAGGAGTGAACGATCCAAGGCGCTCTGGACGGGCCGTTTGCTCCGCGGGGTTGACCCATTGCCCGTTTAAGCTATTTAATGATCCTTCATGGCGCGTTCCCGACCTTCCAGCCGATCCTCCACGGAATCCATCCGTCCTTTGCAGGGGACGGTGTATGTGACGCGTCAGGTGCATTTTAACGCGGCTCACCGCCTCAACAATCCTACGAAGGACGCCCGCTGGAACGAGGAAAAGTTTGGGCTTTGCAACAACGAAGGGTGGCATGGGCACAATTACGTTTTGGAGGTCACCGTGTGTGGTCAGCCTGATCCGGAAACGGGCTACGTCATCGATCTTGGAGTCCTTCGGACGATCCTTGAAAAGACGATCGTTGGACCCTGCGATCATCGCAACCTCAACACCCAAGTCCCCTTCCTCAAGCGGATCATCCCTTCGACCGAAAACCTCGTGATCGCGTTTTGGAATCAGATCGAACCCGAGATCGTCGGTGGACGGCTCCACGCCGTCCGACTCTTCGAAACTCCCCGCAATTTTGCCGAATATCGCGGTCCCGAGCCGCGTTGAGATCCCGCTCATCACTTTCAGGGAACGGCGTCCGGTTGTTATCGTCACCAACCGGCGCCACGACGACCACAGTTCAAAAAACGACCATGAAGAAGAAAACCTCCTCCAAGAAAATGTACCTGCATCGCGGGCCGGATGGAAATCCGCCGGCGATCGTCCGGGGTTATGATGCGCGCTTCAAGATGTCAGAGTCGTATCAGCAATCGCTGCCGGACATGATGGAGGCGCAAGATGCGATCCAAGGGGCTGCGGTACCGATCCAGCAAGTCGGCGTATCGAACTTTCACCTTCCGTTGCGCTATCGGACGAAGTCGGGCGAGATTCTGACCCTTGAGACGTCGATCACGGGCACGGTTTCGCTCGAGGCGACACTCAAAGGGATCAACATGAGCCGGATTGTGCGTTCGTTTTACGAGCACCGTGATGAGGTGTTCTCGCTCGAGCGCCTGCGGACGATCCTGGTGAAGTATCAGCGCAAAGTGGAGGCACTCGCGGCGCGGGTGCGGCTGAAGTTTTCCTATCCGATCGTTCAGACGAGTCTGCGGAGCGGTCTGGATGGTTACCAATACTACTCGGTGACCTTTGAGGGTACAATCGACGCGGAGGGGCGTTTTCGGAAATTTATGGAGCTCGATTTCGTTTATTCGAGCTCGTGCCCGTGTAGCGCGGAGTTGTCCGAGCATGCGCGCGACCTTCGCGGTGTGTACGCGATCCCGCACAACCAGCGCTCGAAGGCCCGGGTCAAAGTCGAGGTGGCGGAGGGTGCTCGACTGCGTATCGAGGACCTGCAGGCGCACTGCCTGGCTGCGCTCAAAACCGAGACGCAGGTGATGGTCAAGCGCGAGGACGAGCAGGCTTTCGCGGAGCTCAACGGGGCCCACATCAAGTTCGTCGAGGATGCCGCCCGCTTGGTCTTTGCCGAGCTGGATGGCGATCGGCGCATCGCCGACTTCCAGGTCGCCTGTTCCCATCTTGAGTCACTCCATTCTCACGACGCCGTCAGTGTCATCTGCAAAGGCGTACCCGGTGGATACACCGCGGACTTCACCGACTTTGCGTCGCTGGTCTGCTGAGGTCGCCCCGGGCCCGCGCTGGGGCGGTTCGGTCAGCCACCTTCCCTTTTCTCATGAAAAAAAGTCCACGCTCGCGTCCGTCCACGTCGGCCAAGCAACCGGTTGTGCTCATTACCGGAGCATCGCAGGGAATCGGAGCAGAGATTGCGCGGGCGTTTGCCGGCGAAATTCGGGGCGTGAGACTGGCCCTCGTCGCACGTCAGGCGGAAAAACTCCGGGCTGTGGCCCGGGCTTGCAAGGAGCGGGGGGCGGAGGCGCACGTCTTCGAGGCCGACGTCAGCGATGAGGCGGCCGTGGCCGGGCTGGCGGTGGCGGTGGGCAAAAAGTGGGGCGGGGTGGATGTGCTGGTGAACAACGCAGGGAGTTTTCGCCCCGGCACCTTTCTCGAGTCTTCGGTGGCGGATTTTGATGCGATGGTGGCGACCAACCTTCGCAGCGTGTTTCTCGTCTCACGGGCCTTTGTGCCCGGAATGGTCGCCCGAGGGGCGGGCGATGTGTTCAACATGAGCTCGATCGCCGGGCTCGCCGCTTATCCGTCGAGCGCAGGGTACTGCGCGGCGAAATTTGGGGTCACCGGACTTTCCAAGGTCATGCGTGCGGACCTGCGGGACAAGGGCGTGCGGGTCTGCACGGTTTATCCTGGGGCGACAGTTTCTCCGGCGTGGGCCGGAAGTGGTGTGCCTGAAGAGCGGATGATGCCCGCCGAGGATGTGGCCCGGGCCTTTGTGGAGGTTTACCGGATGACCCGGCGCACGGTCGTCGAGGAAATCGTGCTCCGCCCGCAAGCCGGCGATCTTTGACCGCCTTTGCAGGGGAGTGGCGTGAGTCCACTTGCGGGTTGCATGACTCGGCAGTCGGCATCTTGCGAACTGCACGAGAAAGTTCGTCGAAACTTGGCGGATAAATTCTGAACTCATTCGTAAAAAAAGAGTTAAGAAGGAGTCAGTGGACTGGCACGAGTCCGGCAATGACGGTTGGCATGAACCTCAACAATGCGCTGGGATTAGCGACGCTCGGGCTGGTGATGAAGACGCTGCCGCTTTGGTTGCCATCCGTGGCTAACGGGGATCCGGCCGGGACGCGTGTCCTCTGGCTGGGCGTGATGAGTTTCGTGATGTTCGCCATCGCCGGTGCATGGATGTTCTCCCGCCTCTGGCAGTACCGTGACCGGCTGTTCGGCGCGACGGAACCTGCATACGTCCGTGAGGAGCGCCAGCGTGAGCGCGCGGTTGGCGCCTACGCGCTGGTCAATGGCGGTGACCGCGGGATGATCCGAGTGGAGCGCTAGTCGCAGGTGATGGGGGGCGGTGCCCCCTTGAGGAATCAGCCCTTGGACTCCGCTTTGTGCGCCCCCGACATAATTTTGTCAGTCCACGCGAGGAGCAGGGCGGAGAGGACGAACGCCAGATGGATCATCACCTGCCAGAACATCACTGATTCCGGGCGCTTTTCCGCCTCGATAAACGTTTTGAGCAAATGAATTGACGAAATGCCGACCAGCGCGGTCGCGAGCTTCACCTTGAGGACGCCGGCGTTTACATGATTGAGCCATTCGGGCTTGTCGTCATGCGCGTCCAGATCGAGGCGGGAGACGAAAGTTTCGTAGCCACCGATGATCACCATGATGAGTAGGTTCGCGATCATCACGACATCGATCAGGCCGAGGACCGCCAGCATGATGGCGGTGCTGTCGAGCGCGTTGGCGTGGCGGATGAGGTGCCAGAGTTCGAGGAGAAAGTGGTAGACGTAGACGCCCTGCGCGGCGATCAGGCCCACGTAAAGCGGTGCCTGGAGCCAACGGCTCCAAAAAACGAGGCCCTCGAGTTTACTTTCGATCTTCATAGACGGAATTCGGACAAAGGCGGAACCATGCACCGGTGGTGAACGCGGGCCAGAAGAAAGAGCGGCCGTTTCCGAGAGTTGCCAGCAAACCCGGGGTGGCCAAAGTTGTGATTCGATGTCCACCTGCCTTGGCCTTGATATTGGATCCTCGTCGGTGATTGCCGGATTGCTCCGCGGTACCCGGGTGTTGGCGGAGTCGCCGCGAGCTTTTTTCAAGTCTCGTCATGACGGCCCCTCGGTGGAAGTGGACCCCGATGTTTTGTTGTCGGCGGTGGCGACGGCGATTGCCGGTCTCGGACCAGAAGCCAAGCGGGTGGACGCGATTGCGCTGGCGACGATGTGCCCCGCTTGGGTGGCGATGGACAAGAACGGCCGACCCCTGACTCCGATTGTGACGCACCAGGATCGGCGCAGCGTGGTGGAGGCGCGTGAGATTGAAACGCGGATGGGTGGGGAGCAGCATCTGGCGCTGTGCGGTTGCCGGCCCTTTCCAGGGGGAATCAGTTCGACCACTTGGGCCTGGTACAAGGCCCACCGACCGTCTGCCTTGCGTCGCGCGGATCTGGTGGGCCACCTGACGACCTTCCTGCACCGCCAGATGACGGGTGCCCGGGTGACAGATCCCTCCAATGCGTCGTTTACCGGGCTGTACCATACGCTCGGACTTGATGGCTGGAGTGACGCGCTCTGCGAAAATTTGGGCATCAGCCGGGCGTTGTTGCCCGACGTGGTCGATGCCGACGTGATTGGCGGGAACCTGAACCTCGACGCGGCGCGGCGCTTTGGGCTGCGTGCGGGTACCCCGATGATGACTGGCATGATGGATGGGAGCGCGGGCATGCTCCTGGCTGGGGCCAAAGTGGGGCAATTGTTCAATGTCGTGGGATCGACCGATGTGCTGGCGTTGTGCACCGATCGACCGCGCCCGCACCCACGGCTGCTCACCCGCGCCCTCGGAGTTCAAGGCAAGTGGCTGCAAGTCAGTACGCTCGCGGCCATGGCGTCGTCGATTTATTGGGCGCGCGAGCAATTTTTTCCCGAGATGTCGGTCGATGACTTTCGAGCCGAGTTCAGACGGATGAGCCGCAAGGGACCGCGCCCCGGGAATACCGTGCGGTTCGAACCCTACATGGCCGGAGAGCGCACGAGTCTCGAGCAGCGACAAGGCGCATTCACGGGATTGACCTTGGCGACGACGCGGTACGACTTGCTTTCGGCGATCATCGAAGGGTTGACGCAAGCCAGCGCCGAGCGTCTGCCGCTGTTGGAGGCCACCGGCACCGCCTTGCTGCCGACGGTCGCGGTCTCCGGCGGGTCGGATCGACTCGATCAGCTGATGCATCGCGATTGGGCGGGAACGTGGCGCTACCGCTCGGTGACCGATGCGACCATGCGCGGACTGGGCCTTCTCCAACCCCGGGCGCGGTGATGTGATCAACCTGTGAATGAGTTCAGCGTAAGTGGATCGGCCTCTCGAAAGCGCATGACGATCGTCTTCTAATAGCTATTGATCATTAAGTATTTACAGGAAAAATGGGCCGCATCTAAACGCCACCGGACGTCATATCCGGCAAAACGAGTTCGGTGAGTAACCCCGTCATCGTTTGGTAGATTTTGATTGAATTGTTTCAAAATCTCTCAATAGCTGGTGACCTCCCGCATGAAAA
>Ga0154020_10002151_pt1 | contig 23975 bp, 13 predicted proteins | sample Klosneuvirus_201_FD_109709 | JGI IMG/M metagenome (GOLD analysis project Ga0154020, IMG submission 109709) | Active sludge microbial communities from wastewater, Klosterneuburg, Austria - Klosneuvirus_20160825_MG | ecosystem: Engineered > WWTP > Aerobic digester > Activated sludge | place...
CTAATGACCGGATACACCGTTGCCTTGTACATGTCTCCTTCTTTCATCTTTCCATTGTCAGATAAAAGCTGATTCAGCGATTTTACTTTTCTGTTTTGAAGATTGTCAAGCTTTTGTTGTTGGTTCAGTGTAAACGGCTGGACATGGAACTCCCCTGGAGGATTGAGTACAGGGTTTTCCTGAATAACTTCTTCAGGAGTTTTTGGTTGTTCTTGTTCTACTTGCTCTGAAACTTCATTTAAATTAACTGTTGAATTCACCTTTACCGGTTCAACAATTTTTTTAGCAATAGCCTGGGCCATTGTCTGTGTCAAGAAATTCAATGGAACAGCTTCGTCGTTACGAGTAAATCCTTTCTTTTCCACAGAATCAATATACTTCATTCCAACAATACTTCCCGCTTCTGCTGAAGTCACAACTGTATCCTCAATCGTTTTGCCTTCTTTCTTACCAATTTCGATAGGTAAAAGAGATATGTTTTTAACAAAAACACCAAATTGATTCTCAAACAAATTGACATAAGCACTTAGCTGCTCCTGATAACCGGCATAGCTTTGTCCATAAATCACTTTTCCCTTCTCTTCTTTGATGATATTTTCAAGGTTCGAAGTGGTTTTAATGTCATAAATTCTTATGTTCCCAAAATCATCAATGGTCAGGATATCGATCTCTCCTGCAATCTTGTTCTTATCATCAAAAAGAATAATACCATTTGCAAAAATCTCTTCTCCGCGCTCATCGCAATATTTCTGGAATTGAGCAACAATAGTTTTGATTTGAGTCAATGTTGCTGCGCTCATGTTCTTTACCGAAGAGATCTTTTCTCCGGCAAATAGTCTACGCATTGTTTCGTCTACATTGGTTCCGGCTACTGTAGCGGCATTACCCTTGAAATCTTTTTTACCAAAAAGAGCTTCGTGTACGGATTTGTATGTTTGTGCTACACCGTCGATAAAACGCTGATAACCGTGACCGATCTTTGCTTTTTCTTCTTCGTTATTTTTACGAACTAATTTTTGATTTTCATTAATAGCTTTTACAAGTTCAGCTTTTGACTTGTATGGAGCTGGCGCCGATTCCTCTGCTACTTCAGCTTCCTCAGCTACAACGTCTCCATTGTCAGCAACGAGTCCAAGAGATTCTTTTAAATCATAAAGATCGTCCCATGAGCTTGTATCTTTTTTGTTAGACTTGTTTAGCTGATAATAGAATTGCTGTGTATGTAATGATGCTGTTCCCGCGTCATTTAAAAGCACAAGTGTAGCAACACCATTCTTTACAAAAGTTTCATATTTGTTTCCTTCTGCATCTTTAAGTGTGATCGTTTCAAGTACACGTTTTCCATTTTCGTCTAAAAGAATGTTTCCGGAATCATCGTTTTCATATTGCGATGTAGGATTTTTAACAGCTAACAAATATTTATTGCCATCCTTGTCTTTCAAATTGTAAGTTGTAAGACTTTTTTCTGCAATAGGAATATCTTCTTCTTCTTTGGTTTCTCTGTTCAAGACTCTTACTACTTCGCTAGGAACATGAAGCAATCCATTTGTAATTGACCTTGCGTCTCTTTTAGAATGCGGTGCATTTCCTTGCTTGTCACGAACAATATTTGGAATGCTTGTCGTTGTATTCTTGCTTTTATTGCTAACGCCAAAATGCTCCAAAACTTCTTTTGAGCTAGTAAGATTCTCAGATTGCTCGTCTCTCTTTGCTCTTCTGCGATTTTCAAGAGTTTTGATAGCTCTCCTTTTTGCAATAATTTTTTTCTCGTCATCGCTTATAGCATTAGCTTTTTTCTGCTTTTCTACCGGTGTGCGATCAAATTCTCCTGAAATCTTTGATAAAGCTGATTCCAGCATCTCTATTGGAAAGATATTCTTTGCTTTGTTAACCTTGCTTTTGTTTCGTGTATAACGAGCATAAGATACAGTGCCGGCTTCGTCGTTATGCTTCATAGCAATAACAGCGTCACCTTGCTCCTGACCATCTTCTCCAATGGTAGGATCTTCGATACCAACAACAAACTCCTGTCCTTCTTTATTCTTTACTCCAATTGTTTCAACGGGAGCATGATCATCAATAGTCATCTGACCATCTTTGTATTGTATGTTGGACCCGGATTCGTCTTCTGCCTCAATAGAGAATTCCCCTTTTTGATCTTCTACACGAATATCTTCAGGAATGAATTCATTGGTTACTTTCTGAGAAAATGAATCTTCTCCAGCAAGTTCTTCTTCTTCTGTTTTTAAAGTTTCCGCTTTTACTTTTTTACCGAAAAATCCGGAATTCGTTACAACCGGTTCCTCTTCATCAACAGCTTGCTCTGTAGCTTTAGCTTCTTTTTCTTTCTTTTTGTTTTCTTCTTCAGCTAATTTTTCTACCGGAGTAGAAAGCAATTCCTGAATTTTATTTTGATAGCTGTTTACTTCTTGCTTATAAACATCAGCATGCGCCTGAGATACTGCGTCTGTAGGATCTGCAGCAGCTTTCTGTTCAAATTCAGCTTGTTTCTTTGCTGCGAAGTTCTTCTGAAAAATGTTGTACAGTAAATCTTTTTTCGCTTCTGGCGGAAAATCTTTTGTGATGCTCTTTGTGCCTTCATGATATTCTTTCATGGTGGCCAATCGCTCTGCAGCTACATCATAATCTTGCTGAGAAATTTGTTTGCCTTTCTGAGCTTCCTGAAGCATTTTTAAAAGTGCATCGCCTTTACCCTGAGAAACAGCTTTCGCTATATCCTGGTTGATGTTCTTTTCGCGAGAGCTTGTGACAAGTCCAATCGGAGCACCTGCAAGACCGCCTAAAAAATTATTTAAATCGTCAGCGGCAGACTGCATAGAGAACATATCTGTTCCATATTTGTTCTTTCCTCCACTGAATTTATCTGACAACACTTGCACAGCCTGAGAATACAGCCCTTGAAGGAATTCTTCATTTCCTTCTTCGATACCGGTTCCCACCATTTTCTTAACAGAGTTTCCAATTCCGTCACGGACCAATGATTTGATTCCGGCTTTCTGAATCTGATTGTAAATATCTTGCAATCCTTTTTCTCCTAGCTGTTCTACCGCTACTTCTCCGGCTTCTGTAGCTACTTTCTTTCCTGTTTGTGATGCTACCTGTTCTGCAGCATTGGTAAATATCTTTCTCTTTGCAAGTAAATTTAACTCGGTTCCTCCTATTAATAATTCAAGAGATCCCACACCAATACCAGAAGCAAGAGCAAACATATTTCCCGCAGATCCTTTTATTCCGGCTTTCTCAGCTGCGTCAGCGGCTTCTGTCATAGAGATAAGGATTGATGCGGCATAAGTTCGTGGATTTTTCCATGGAGCGTTCATAGCTAATTTCTCAGCCATAGAAAGCCCAGGTATAGCGGCATCATCAGCTAATCCTAAAGATGCTCTCTTAGCAGCAACGGCAGCTGTTTCCGAAGCAGCAATTTCTTTTGCTGATCCCAATGCTTTACCTGCACCAAGAAAACTAGCCATAGAACCTACCGCTTGTCCTACAAGAGCAAGTCCTGAATGCCAGTTCATGTTATCCATATTCAAGCTTAATCCATCTTCTGAAACAGAAACGATCTGTTTCGCAGCTTTTGGATCAAGTTCAAAATTGTATGAATCTACCTGATTAGAAATTTCATTCAAAAACTTATTATCAAGCATATCACCTGTAACGCTTCCTGTGATCAACTGTGCTAATGCCGGAATCGCTTTTCCAGCTCCTAGCAAAGAATTTGTCGCTGATTTTGCAAGAGCAGTAACAGGGCTGTCGTCTTCCGCAGAATCCATGCTACTGTAAATCGAACTGATCTTTGTTCCTTTTGGAGCACGTTCTCCATATGCCAATGGACGGGGAATTCCTTTGTCGTCAATATAAAAGTGTGCATTGTCATTGATTGCTTCGTTAGCAAAACCAATTACAGCTCCGGTTCCCGCAGCCATAGCTGTTCCTACTCCGGGAATTAAACTTCCTGTTGTAGCTCCTAATGCAGCACCACTAACAGCACCACCGGCTCCACGAGTCCACCAGTTGTCTTCTTGTTGAACAGCTTGCTGACCTTTCAATGTTTTCTTTACATCTTCAAGTTCTTTGTCATCAATGACTCCATTTACTCGAAGATTCATCAAGTATTGTTTATGATCATCAGGGAGATCATAATCATTGTAAATGGAATTATGAATAACATTGACTTTTGACTGAAGTGTTGATCGGTCAAAATCTCCTTGTCTTATTCCGTCATTTGTGATAACAGGTTTCTCTCCTTTTACCTCTGACTCTTTCAACAATTCTTCAAGCGGAATTCGTGTTGCTTCTGGCTTTTTAATATCAGAAGACAAAGAATCGTTTGAATTTTGATTCTCAGATAACAATTCATTTAAAGGAATTCTTGTAGACATATTATTCTATTTTTTCTCCGTATAATTTACCATCTTCTCCACGAACAACTCTGTACGATCCATCTGATCTATGTACCACCGCTCCTTCGCTAGGAGTAGTATCAACGCCAGCATAGCCTGTTAATCCATCTACACCTGCATTGTAAGCATTATTCATTGTGTAATCCTGATTAGTCTTATTGTCGACCAATGGAGCTTGTAAGTTGAACTGAACAAAATGCTGATCGTTTCCGTCCTTGTCTTTTTTGGTTATAGCTTTGAAAACTGTACTATAGTTTCCATCAAAGAATTTGCTTCCATCTTTAGCTCTCATTGTATTGCCGCTATCTGAGCCACCAAACATTACACCGTAATCAATTAATTCACCATATTGAGGGAATGATTTTTCGAATTCTTCTATCGGAACTTCCATCAACCATCTAGCTTTGCTTAATCCATCATTCGGATCAATTTTTACTTGACCTGTAGGAGTACCATATCCGGTAGCTAACAATGAAAGTTTTGCATCATCGTCCATTGCTGGAATATTATCCGAATCGCTCGGAGTATATCTTTCTCCATTTATAGTCAATAATTCTCCCGCTGATAAATTTGCCTTTCCATCGCTCATTAAAGCTTTTCTTAATCCATTTACGTTACCGGTTCTCCATGTTCCAGGATTAGCAGAAGCTTCTTCTGTAAGCTTTTTGAAATGATCCAATGTTCCTTTTGCTCCGGCGCCAGCTCCTGAACCTGATCCATCAGATCCCGGTTTAAAATCAACAGGTGAAGCGAAGTCATCAGATTTCTTAAACAGTCGTCCTTGCTCTTTTATCCACAAAGCAATGTCCGGTTGACCGCTTCCTGTAACATATCGTTTCTGATCTTCAGGACTAAGGTTCTTGAACATATTTTGAGCCATCCGTTTGAATTTAGGATTGGACTCAATAAATGATTGTGCAGCTCTGTACATAGCATCATCAGACACCCATTTCTTATAACCGTTCTTCTGATTGCCAAACGTTTCTTCAAATCCGTCATAATCGATTGCAGAGAAATGTTTTCTCATTTCTTCTGTAAGATTAACTTTTGAATCCGGATTGATAAATATGAATTCATTATCTCCTTTGCCTGGAGTAGTTGTACCGTATTTGTTATAAAGATCTCTTTTTTCAATAAGTCCTTTAACTTCAGGATCGTCTTTCCATGTGTCCGGGTTTTCTGAAATGAACTTTGTCAATGCATCTGATTCTGTTTTGAATCGCATATCTGCAGCAACAATAGGATTGTCGAGCATCTGATGTTTCATTTGATTGAACTGCATCATTTTCGCAGGATTCATTTGAAGGTCCGGATTTTTGATAACAAAATCACCGATTTTCTTTAAATGCTCAGAATAGTATCCATTCAGTTTTTCACGCTGAAAATCGCTTGTCATAGTAGCGAATTTCATATCGTCACCTAAAAGCTTTGCTTTGTTTTCTGCATCAACACGAGTTTGACGGCGAACCTCAGCAAGCTTTGTTTCGCGATCCATCATATTGTCATACGGAATCTTTGCTGACAACCCTTGATATAAACCAAAATTTAATAATGACATAGTGTGTTATTTTTGAGGCTTGTATGTTTCTGCTAGATCTTTAAACCCTTGACCAATAGCTGCTGTGATTCCCTGATTTTGCGCTTGACCAAGATCACGCATATATTTGGAATAATTCTGCGCTCCGATAAAATTTGTTATGCCAGTATTCAACAACCCAGCTGAGGCTTCCTGATTCATTATAAATCTCTGATTTTTGGAATCCCAAACTTTTCCTTTGTCAGCTGACAAAGCATCTACTCTCTGATCAACGCGAGCAAGTTTAGATTGCTGTGTTTGCTCTTCTAATTGAGCAAGACCCATAATGCCACGGTTTTTATCTATCGCAGACTCACGAGAAGCACCCATAGCAAGACCTACATCACCAGCTGACATTCTTGATGCTTCCGCATTGCGAGTTCGTCTAGTGAGCTCTAAATTGGTTTCTGCATTAGCGCGAACAGCCGGATTTAATCGGGTAGCATCAAGCTGTGCTTGTCCAAGTTGTGTAGATAAATTTGGATCTCCGGGATATGTACCAGGATCTTTGCTTGAAGCAAGACCGGCAAGACCCATTGCTGTTTGTCCTAATGCAAACAATCCCCCGTATTCACCAAGTTTGCTAAACAAAGAAACTTCGGGATCTTCATTTTCGGTTTTTGGTAATTCAGCAAACTTTCCTTCGTATTGATTCGGTTCTTTTCGTATATCTCTTTTAGCTAATTCATTGTCGACAAGACTTTGAATGCCAGTAACAGGTGCTTTTTCAAGCCCTGATAAGTCTTCTCTTTCTGTTGGACCACCCGGAATATTGTATTCTCTTTTTGGAGCTGCGCCAGGCTTTTCTTTTGGCATGTAAATATCAATCGGCCCTTTTGATTTATTTACATCGTTTTGCTTTTTCTGTTCGTCAGCTTGTCTTGCTTCTTCTTTATCAGCTAATTCTTTGTCGTATTCATATTCTATATCATTGTCAGCATTGCTTATAAAACCTTTTCTTTTGTAATTTTTTGGATTTGATGCTTTTTGATATTCTTTCATTTGAGCATCAAACTCTGCTTTTAAAGCTTTTGTTCTTTCAACATGCTCTCCTGAATTATCTCCGCTGTTTTTTTCTTTAGCAATTCTTAGCTGAATCTCAACGAGTTTTTCTTTTTCGTTTCTTTGTTTATTTGCTATGCCTTCCTTTAAAAGTCTAGCTTCTTCTTTTTCAGCATCAGACTGCTCTTTTTTGGTACTGTTTTCAGGTTTTTTAGGATTGAATGTTGAATTAATTTCTTTGAACTTTTCAAGTTCTTTTCGAAGTTCTTCGCGATCAGCTTTTGCTTCTTTAGTTGTCAATCCTAATGGATCAATTTCATCAGGAATAGTATAATTTTTCCAATCAATATTTGGTTTGACATTTTTATCTGCAAGCTTTTTTTCTAATTCATTAATTCGTTTTTTCGAAGCGTGCAAATCACCAGCTTTGTATTTTGATGGTTCTATTTTCTGAATTGGAGTTGCGGCTTTTGTTTCAACAGTAGTTGTTTTTGGTGTTGCAGAAGATTCTGATGTAGGAGAAGGAACAATAGCTCCCTCTTTTGGATTTCCTTTTTCATCATAATACTTACTTCTGTTTCCAAAGTCAGTTCCCCATGGACTTCTTTCAATAGCATCTTTTACTTCTGAAACATCACTTTCGTTTTTGAGCTTTTCAACAACATCTTTATATCTGCCCTTTTTGTCTAACAATGTATCAGCTGTAGCTTGAACACCTGCATCAAAGTTTTGATAATGCTTTACATTGTGGCTATTAAAATTACCAACAGCTGTAGATGTTTTTAATGATGTATTAAATGGATTGTATCGAGCACGTTTGCCATCAACATTTCCCTCTGCTTTTGCCCATTCTTTTAATGATTGAATATTTTTTTCTGTTGTTGGTGCTCCAATTTTTTCTAACACCTTTTTAGCAAAAACATCAAGACTGAAATCTTCTACTTTTCCATATTTTCTTGTTAGTTCCGGATCGTCACCTTTTACAATATTTGAATCTTTTTTAGCCGCCGCAGCTGCAACACCAGCAACAGGAAGCTCTTCATCAGAAGTTTCAATGAACCGGTTTCGATTCATTGGATTTTTTGAATACGATTGTGCTGATACTACAACTCCTGTTTTGCCGTCAGGGTTTTTAGTTGATTTAGCATTTGTTGGATCTTCGTATGGAATATACGTTTTTGCTCCGGGAACAGATTTTATCTCTCCTTTGTTTTCAAGGAATTCTTTACGAATCTGAGGTATTGAATCAGATTTCACATTCGATTCTTTTCCTCCTGGAAGAGAAGTCCAAACTGTTTTTAATCGTTTGTCAGCTGCTTCAAAATCTCCTTTTGCAATAGAATCAGCTGCTCCATTATCAATCATTAAAGCAATAGCTGCTTTTGCAGATTCAGCTATATCTTTATTTTGTCCTTCATAGCCATATTTGTCTTTTATGGCTTTGTTGATTCCTTTTAAAAACTGAAAATATCCTTTCGCTGAAGATGTAGGATTTTTTCCTTCTGCTGCGTTTTTAGGATCTGTTTCTCCATGCATAATTCCATTGAGGTATGCACGAACATTTGGATTTTTATAAAGCTCTTCAATTTTTGGAGCCCATTTTTTTCTTTCAAAGCTTTCCTGATTTTCATCAGGTTTATTAGAAGTGTAAACAGAATGTTTTACTTCACTGTTTTTTCCTTTAATTGGACCACCTTTGTAATATCCATAACCGGTCTTTTCTGCATTAGGAGCAAGCATATCTAAATTGATACCGTTTTGCTTTAACACATCTGCTTCTACCTTGGTGAACACATGTTCTCCATTACTCAATGCAACAGGAGCTGTTCCTTTTTTGTCACCATGAGTCACTTCATCGCTTTTACCAAAATACATTTGTCTCAGCTGCTCTGCAATTTTAGCATTAGAAGCGGGTACAACAAAGTCTCCGGGATTCAACTTAGCTTCTACATCATCACTGGTTCCTGTGCCTGCTCCTTCAACCGGACCACCAACAGCTAACCCTTGACGATTTACAGCTTGCTTTCCTTTTTCAACATTTGGACTTGTAACTTGTCCTCCTTTGAACATGCCTACTTTTCCTTGTAGATCTTTCGGCAAAAGATTGTTGGGATCTCCAACAATACCAATGTCAATTTTCCCTTGATTGGGAATTAATTTATTGTTGAACTCCTTTAAAGTTGGATCAACAGGATTGTTCCATGAAGTGTCAATAGGAGCACCTTTTCTCATATCTCCCATTCTCATTGATTTCATGAGAGCGTATGGATCATAAACGCCTGACTCTTTGATTTTCACAGGAGCCGGTTTCACTTCTCCACCGTCTACAAAACCTTGCATACTAGCACGAGCTTGTCCAATAGCTAACCCCTGAGCTTGATTTTTTTGTTTCTCCAATTCTTCTTGTTGAGCTTGCTGAAAAGCTGTCATGCCAAGTCCTACAGCTAATCCAACACCAGCTCCAACCGGACCACCTACGGTAGCACCTGTTGCTGCCATCGACATTCCATTTTTTGCATAATCCGCAGCTCCAATGTTAGGATCAGTATCCAATGCTCCTATAATACTTGCCCCAATACCTCCGGCCGTAGCAATGCCACCGCTAAGATTTGAAGCGTTTTCATCGTCTCCAGCTCCTACAATAGGCTTATTACTTCTTTCTTTACGGATCTTCTTTTCTGCTCTGGGAACAATTAGCTTATCTACAAACCCTGATCCGCGGGCATCTCTTTTCATTGAATCCATTCTGCTACGAATTAATAGCGAACCCGATAAGTCGTTTTCGCTGTGTTAAGAACAATTTTTTCGTTTTTACTTGTGATTGGTGATCCGTTTAACCGATTATCTTTTGTCAGCAAAAGAGTAAGCTTGTTTCCCACCAAACGACCATCCGCTGCTAAAGGTAGTGATCCCATCCACATTTTGTTTCGGTACTGATAATTTTTATCGTATTGCTGTATGTTGAAATCTACAGCATTTTGATCAACGGTAGAAGCTTCTAGCACATCAAAGAATTCTTTTGTACTTCGATACTCTACATTATCAAATACTTTTTGTGTATTCAAATCTTCTCCGAGAACGCTGTATCGAATATCGCTAGGAAAAACATATCCAAACCACTTTGCTATATCTCCTTCGTTTTGTACAAAAACATCGTTTATGCTGAAAATCTTCGCCCAATGGAAAGGGTCTGTCGACAAGAGTCCACTAACATAAAATACATCTAAAATACAAGCATACACATCTTCTCCTTGCTGAACTACGTTTCCAATTACATATGACGTATTTGTCAATAGTTGCCGGGTTAAGATCTGTGGATTCATAGCAAATATCATATTTTGAAAAACATGATATAACCCTGCCTTAAATGGCATGATCCCGGTAAAAGCTGCATTCATTTGATCATATGTAATAGTGAAGTCGTTAGCTGTTCCCATTACAGAAATTACTACTCTCTCCATCTGAGGATCATAATATCCTGAGATTCCTCTTCCGTTTGTAGGAGCATCATAATGAAACAAGTTTCCTGTTAATCGTTTTTGGAAAAAGCTGTTCATTCCTTTGGCTACGTCAAGCGGAACTATCTCTAATCCTGTTGTCATAGAACAAAGCACTTTTCTTTCTACATCGATCCATACAAAGCCATCTGGCGTATCTATCAATCCAAACTGATGCTGATTACCAAAGTAGCTTGTGCGCTCGTCATAACGCTCCATTACACCTCCCTGGCCTATAACAGTAGGTTGTCCTACAGCTGAGGATATGCTCTGTCGTTCATTCACCGGAATGTATCCAACGGATCTTCGCTGCCAATAGAACAGTCGCATATTCTGCGCTCTGAAATTTGTAATAGCTCCGCCAATACCGCTTACATCTCTGAATGCCGTAGGTTCAAATTTCCTGAATCCGTCAATTTCTTCTCCTGCGATTTTCTTTAAACTGAAAAGTCCACGATAAGGATATCTGGCAATTGGATCAAACCGGTCAGGTAAAGCTGTATATGGAGCAATAAGATAATCGTTGGAGAACGAATGAGGCAAACTGTGCACTTCCGGGTTTCCTTCCCAGATAGCATCACTTCCTGTTTTTGCCACATGTACACCGTTACGCATTAAGAAATTGCAATTAGACTCTACAGGAAACACAATAGCATGATTCCATTCCTCTAGTCCTATTGCTCTGGTAATACGCATGACATCATAAAGCCCAATATTTGCATCTCCACCATAAACCTCTATTCCGCTATAAATACCACTTGTGTTAATAAGCATTTGTATAAATTCATCATCAAAAGCTTGATAGTGGTTTGTAGAAATATATTGATTGGTAGCTTTTGCAGATTTTGCATTTCCTCCATAAAAATTAGTTTTCGAATTCCTGATATTGATAACAGATCTAGCAATTTCGTAAACCTGATTATCCGGTTCTACAGGATCTATATTGATCACTGATGCACGACAACCTCTTGCGTCATGGTTTGCTCCTGATGCTCCAAAGATATATCCCGCTGAATGAGCTGTATTGTCAAAGAAAAATCCCGATGCACCAACAGCACCGGTAGCACCAAATTCTATTTGCTCTAAAGAATTGTTTTTGTAAAAAGTTTTTACAGATCCTCCTGAAGCATATGCTCCATATACGGGGTAATAAGCAATATTCTTATCTACATTGCTCCATGTCGATCCAGGATTGGCAACAACATTGTCAGGCCCCTGATAATCGTAAACTCCAAGAGCCATTACATCAACGGCATCATTGAATTTAGGATTGTCATTCCATTGCATCTGAAAGTCCGGGCAATAGAATGTATAATATCCTCTTAGCTGATTTGCCGCATTGTCGTCCCAATACATCTTTCTAGCTGCCATTGGAGACAAATAGCTACTGAATCCAGCTGGAGCAGCAAAACCAGGTCGTGTTGTTGGAAACACCATTCCCTGACCTATGATCTTTGCATCACGAGGACAACGGACGATTGAGCATCCGCTGTAATATTTTTTTAAATCATCAAAACTTACCAATCCCAATTCACTTAAAAGTTCATTGAAATCAATTCCGTTTATTTCAACTCCAATGTGCCTGATCACTCTTCGCTGATTCGGGTCGCTAGGATTCTTAGAAAGACCGTACTCATCTAATGGAAGAAGATTCATATTAAATCCTATAGGATTTCCAAGATCATCTAAATCTGATGCACGATGAAACTGCTCAGGAACTTGTTTGTCTGTAAGCCATCGAACATAGTCTGAATTTCCGGCTTTGTCAATCAAAAGTAATCCATAGCGGTAACGTTCACCTCTCCACAAGCTTTTCAGATAATGATTAACAGCCATTCCTTTGCCGTCGTAGAAATCATTTTCTAATGGAGTGATCTGATATTTGTCGGCAAGAAGATCGTTGTATTTTTTTATTCTTATTACAGCTTCTATCTTTCCTATTCCTATCGGAGTGAATGTTTCTGCAGTTGCGCTTAAACTCAGCGAAGCTCCCTGAAACATATCTCCCTGATTGTAGGTGTTTCCTTCGTATGTAATTGAACCTTGCTTTACTCTGTACCACTGATTGTTTCTGATAGTGTTTACAGGACCAACCGGACTTATAGGATTCAATACAGGATAGTGACCTACCAAATGACCATTAAAGTCCGGGCCTCTCTGATCGTGAAAACAATCGTATTTTATACACTTTGCGGTAACACCAACAGACGGGTCCCACTTTGCATTTTTTAAATATTCTATATTCCCTGGAAACAATATGTTATTTACAATAGCAAGTGTTCCTATTTTTTTAATGACCTTGTAATATTTAGCCAGATCTTCTTCTACAAGCTCTTCAATCGATTCTACTCCTGTGTAAGGAACAATCATCGTTGATCCGGTTACTTCGCCGTCAAATATTACAATTGGATTTTCGTATACCTGATAATCTGTGCCATGAACAACAGCTACGCGAATACGATTATATCTCTGATCAATATTTTCAATCAAAAGCTCAAAACCTTGCGTAGAATCAACAGTGAACAAATGTCCTTCATGAAGCTGATAATTAGTGATCGTATTTCCAACTGAATCAGGACCGGCAACAATAATAGGAAAGCATGGAACTGACCATGGTGTACTTGCTCCTTCTTCGCTTATTAATTGAAAGGTAGCAATCCATGATCCATTTTTTGCACTTCCTGTTATAGGTCGATTTAGTCTTATACCTCCAAGAATAGCTGAAGGAGTAAGTTCTAAAATATCTTTGTCAATGTATTCAATAACTCGAAACGGAGCAGCTCCAATAACAGAATATGTATTAGGAGTTAATGCTGTCACCTCAAATACTGTTTGGCTGTTTTGTGGACCGTAAAAAACACCATTAAAGTTTACAACTCCTAACACAACCATGTATTTGCCTATTGGCAAAACCGAACCTACTGCGAATTCAGTGTAGAGTCTGGCATCTAAAATATTTAAACACCGAGGAACTTCTTTTCTGTCTGTCCAATAAATACGTTCTACTTTTTCGTTCTCAGGAAAAATAACACACTCGATAGGATATTCTATGCTATAAGCAAGATCTGTATTATAGATTGGATTGTAAGTAAAAACAGATTGCTGAAGTCCTGTTACAATTCCTATCTCACTCAAATCATCTTTTGTACTATGAACAATGATTTTGTCAAGTGTACCACAAGCTCCTATTGGAATATAGCCTTTAGACAAAGAAAAAACATATCGATTCCCTTCTGGGCTTTCTAGCGCAAAAGTGTTTCCTGATTTACTTATAAGCTGAAAAGCATTGGATGCATAAAATGTTCCACCGGGTTGATCGGCGAAATCTTGCACCATACCTTTTTCAAACGATTGAGCGTAGTCCATAATAAGGGTCTTGATATAACCAGAATGCATTTCCCATTCCACTAAGCGGATCATTGTAAGCCGCCACAATTGATGCTATTTGTGCAGGTCCCGGAGCACCATCTTCTGCATGAGCATGCGCAGCCATCCGGCTCCATGTCATAAACTGATCTCCGATCTCTGTTCTTGAATAATTATATCCGCCAATTTTGTGACGAGTCATTTTCATATACATCCAGGCTATGAATTCAGCGATTGGATAAACATGATTCTCGTTGATCAAAGGCCACCCTTTTTCATCTACACGACGAGATAAGGTTTCTATTGTTATTTTTCCTTCTTGATAGCTGTTATTAAAAACGATTGAGTTGTCAGATATCCTCCATGAAATATTTGCGTTCATGCTTATCTGTCCTCCATCAATAACAAGGAATCCGAATGTTGGTGTTGCTCGCGCCTGAGAGCTCATGAACGTATATACGTTACGGAATTTCAATCCGCAGTCGCATCCATAATCTCCCATTAGAACACCCATCACAGAAACTACTTCGCAAGGAAGTTCAACTGTACATCCTTTTACATCAAGAACAAAAATCTTTCTTTCATATTGAGTATAGCTACCAATACGGTTTTCTGCTTCTACAGCCCACACTTGAAACTTTGGAATCATTTCATTGGTCTCTATACCCAAGTTATCCAGCGCTTGCTGAACAGCTCTTTTAATTGATACTTGTCGCTGTATGCTCATAGGTAGGATATTCTTTATCGGTGGTGGTTAAAATTTTATGCAACATCTTTCTGTACTTTGGGGCAACTCTAAAACTCATTCCATTGTTTTTGAGTTCATCCCATTCTATAAGAAACTTATATTGATATCCGGCTCTTAGCGGATTGTAAGCATACTTCTGATCAGGCTTTCCACAGAAAAAAGCGTTGTCCCATACTACTGCGCGCAGTCTCATTTCTTTTACAATCTGAATTGTCATGCCGTTAAGAAACTGAACTTTGTGACCTTCTAGCACAGCAAGCATCTTCAAATGAAAATAGGTATTTATTACTTTCAAAGATCGCTGACGTTCATGTCTGTACTTCTTTCTTCTTTTCCGCATAACAGCAAAAACATCGTCAAATCCATACACAGTATCACAAGCTGTTTTTGTACTTTCTGCTATAACAGTAAGTTTTACTTTTCTCATTGTTGTTGCATTAAGGATAACTGATCAGCATTATCATTTTTTAAATCGGCAACAGCTTTCGCTTCTAATCCAAGATCTTTTGTAAGTACGTTTAAAACGATCATTTGAGCAATAAGGAAGCTGCATGGATATGAATCATCTTCTGTCATCGGTCTACGCATCTTGTCAAAATAAACAGTACCGTTTCCTGTATAAACAGTAATAAAAGGTACTCCTGTAAAAATTGCTCCTGCAGCATATGTTACACCATTGTATGTAACACTACCATCTGAAACTCTATAAATCATTTCCGGTTTAATGATTCTTTGAATTGTGTTGTCAAAGAAAAAACCATCCATAGGATTAGAAAGTATCAATGCAAAGTGAGCTTCATTCGGCGCCGGTGACAAATAGAATGATTGACCTATTCTGAAATAGTAGTTAAATTTCGATCTTAAAGAAGTAGGATCTAAATCAAAGAAACGTTCAACATCAATATCATAATAAGTCTTGTCTCTTGAACTACCGCTTACTCTGATGACTCCATTGTTTCCTCTTAAAGGAAGTATTGCCGGAAGCATTGCTTTGCCTAATTGACGACCTGCACAAGCTACTTGAACTTCTTCAGCGGCATCAATAACATCCATTTGCATTACACCAAGATCCTGAATCCATATAGGATCGATTATACCTGTTTTTGTGTAAACTTCGTTGATAGCTGTCTCTCTATATTTATGAATCAAAAAATCTATGTGAGACTCCCAAAGACGACGATCTTTCGAAACCTTGCTATGCTGAGCTATTAACAGAATATCTGATCTTATGTCGCGAAGTGTCATTGGTTATGCTTTTAGCAAAAATAAAAAAAGGAGCCGATTATTCGACTCCTTTTGTAAAAAACTATCAACTATTTATTACAGAGCAGCAATGGCTGTCTGAAAGTTGGATTGTCCAGCTGCATCTGTACGGGCATACACTACATATACCTGATCAACTGACTGTGCTCCATTTGACATAGAAGCGCTCATTTGTGCGTATTTACGCAACTTGATCGAGTATTTGATGTACGTCTTTCCTGATGTAGGAGCATTGTTTGTTGCCATGTTCCATTGACCGGAAGCAAGGTTTCCTGATGTTCTCTCCAATACAGGGATGCGAGCTGTAAGATCTGCAGCCTGGCCTCTTGAATAAACTGCAGCTGTAGAAATCGTCAAATTGGTTGCGTTGTTCCAACCACCTGACAATTCAATCGTTGTTGCACCTTTTTTCTTGCCACTAGCATCATAATATCCGCCAGCGTCAATAAGATCCAATGCTGTTCCCAATGTGATAGAAACAAGAGCAAATGGTCCTGTGCCTGTTTCGTCATCAAGGTTTTCTGTTCCAGCAAAGATCTTGTACGGAGAAAGACTTGTCAGTCTTACAGTACAAGCTCCAGAAGAAGACGTTGTAACGATTCCTGTTGCTCCTGATGTAGCACCCGTCAACACTTCACCTACCACAAATGTTCCTGCCGCATGTGTCAGTGATACCACTGGATATGCTGTAAGGAAATTGCGAGGGTCAAGATTGATCTTACGAGCAAGATCAACAAACAAATTGTGTTTGTCTGTCGCTGCTGTTCCAAGCGTTGATGGTGATGTCGTAGATGCTGGTTTCAACGATCCCATGTATCCAAACTCCTGAGTACTTGAATTTCCCCATTTGATTGTGTAACGGGTAGCTGCTACTAATGTAATAGCTGATCCGGTGATACGAGCGATCTGAGCTGTTTCAGCTACCGCCGCTTCTGAAGAATAACCGAGATATTCATCTGTGTGAAATGCCGGCAATCCTGTAATGATTACGAGATCAGTTCCTCCTGGTGTTTGCACATCAGCTGTGTCTTGATCATTAAGTAACGAAAACGCTACTTCTGGTTGAAAATCTCTTCCTTTCATGATTGTTTAGAATTTATGTGTTTTTATTGATTAAAGAATTGTGTTGTAAATATACTTTTTTTTATGCTCTTTTTGATTCCATGTCAATTTTTTGGCTCTTATTGTAGTCTTCAAATGTACCTGTAAGAACAGAAGATGCAATTTTGCAAATCTCTTCATGAGTGTGCACCGGCAAATTGCAGTTGGTAACTTTGTTTAAAATGCCTGTACCAACAAATCCGGTTCCGAGGCTTGTAAACACTGTATCTGCAATGTGAGGCGTAGCTCCTTGAATAGCTGTCCCTGATACTACATAATAAACTTCTCCAGGTACAAGAACGGTAATACCAGCTGTAATTGCTGTTTCGTTCCATTTTACCTGAACAGGTATCTTCATGTAACTAATGAAAGCTCTGTTAATAGAAGCTGATCCTACATCGTATTTAAATCCGGTTGGCGTTCTTCTGTGAACTGGTTGGTCCAATGAAGGTTTAGCAAACGAATTTTGACTAAGATCATTTTCTACATAAGGTTTAGGAATTGACAATACCTTTTTTCCTGCGACTTCTACAAATGAAACGATATGATAAAGAAACTCCGGAGGTGTTGGCGTTTGGTTATTTACCACCAAAGCCGGATAATCGATTTCTGTAATGGTATACAACTCTTCTTTTATCCTCTCTACAATTTCAAAAGAGTACGGAACTCTGTCCCGATCAGCAACTTTGATGTTGTCATAACGATCCTTTACAAAAGAATCAATGGCAATGTTCAAAGCTGCATCTCTTTGCTTTCTTGTATAACGAGGACTTTTGACCGTATCCGCCCAAAAATCAACTCTATCGTGCATTTCAGGTAAGTTCATTAAAAGTCGTTTGAATCAATGATATCACTTGTTGGTATTTTGTCAGGACTTTGTGGAGCCTGAGCTGTGAATGGAATCTTGTACTCTTTTTCTTCTGCGTTCAAAGAGTTGTCTTTCTGGCGGGAAAGCATGTCTATGTTAATAAACAGGTCTTTATTCGCCATTAAGTGACCAATTGCCATCTCTTCATTGATTCCTAAAGGAATGGAATCGTTAAACAAATAGCCTCTGTCTAATCTGAACGTGATCACATTAGTTGAAATTGCACGATGAAACGCTTCTCTGATGTTGGTAGTTTCTGTGTCTTTCATGTACGGAATGAACTGATTTGGCTTTTCCATTGCCTTTGCAAGCAATTGCCCTTTGATCACATCTGCCGGATTATTAATTGGATCTAGTCCAAAAATACGTCCGAATGATTTTATCCGCGAATCTGACATTTTAGCAAGAAACTCATACACATCAACAAATGCCTTCGATTTTGATATGGTTTCTTTCGAATCTTTCCTTTCGTCAACAACTTTCCATCTCGCTTTTCCGAACTGGTTAACAGATCCTTTGATTGAGAAATGGTGACGTAAAATGTGCCACTCCATTGCATCTTCAGGATTGTTCAAATGATACATTCGTCCATCGACAATGTTGATCTTTTTGAACTTTTTGCTTCCGTCTGGATTGTTTCCAACTACTGTTCCAAACCAGTATTTCTGCGTTTTTCCTTCGTCCCAATAACCAAAACCTTTAAACCCTCCAATGGTAAGTGTTTCGTTTCTGTGAGGACTTGGTGAAATCGGCTGAACTACAATGATTCCTTCTCTCTCGATATACTGAGAATGTGCAGGATTAGCAAAGTTGAATACCGGTGTTTCGTCAACCACCTGGGGCTGAAAATTATAATTGTTCATAGTTTGTTTTATTAAAAGCCGGCAGCTCTTGGGCTACCGGCTTTGGATTTACTTATCAGTTTGGAGAAATGTGGATGATACCGCAAGTCATGGTGTTATAAATAACGATCATGTCTTGTTTCAACATTTCAAATGACACAGCATCTACGCTATGCAATGGACGCTCTGTTCCACCAGTCAAACCATTGATGTATGCTTCAACCATTGAACGGTTGATACCATAAGCTCCTTTTGTAAGGATCTCAACGTTTGGACGATCGATAGAACCTGGATCAAGGAATAACCACATGTTCTCGCGAACTTTGTAGCCATAAGAGCTTGTTTCGAACCATTTCTCAGGATCATCCCATCCCGGATTTTTTACAAAGATCAACTGGTTACCAGCGATATTGAATGTGTCGAAGTTTCCTCCTACAGGAATGTTCTCACCTCCAATGTTGTTCGTCTGGCCTCCTGTCATACGACCACCCATGTAGTTTACATGGTAATCGCGAAGAAGGTTTTGTGCATGGTAGTATCCTTCTGTTCCGGTTACTACATACCACAATTTACCATAAACACTGTTTGAACGCTTCTCCAAAGTTTTCACCATGTCGACAACGTCTTCGATAGTCTGACGACCATCTGTTCCTGAGCCGTAATGCTCATTTCCACCTTGGATTTGAGGAATAACACCGTCACCACGAACAATGTCATAACCTGTTTCTTGATCGATTTCAAGAGAACGAGCCAAAAGGTTTCCGTTCACGTCTTTCATGTTCGATGTTCCGTCCCACTTAGCGTGCTCGTTTTCCATCAAGAACTGAATTCGTAACTGGATTTCTTTTGTGTATCTCCAACCTTTTTGTCCATCAGCAACAAACCATGTAACGTCTGTAAGAGCGTCACCTGTCAATCCCATCGTTTTACGTTGGATTGTCATGTGGTTGATGAATTCTGAAGGATAGAAGCTACGAGAGTAGCCACGAAGAGAACCTTCTCCATAAGAAGTGTATGCTCCGAAAGCATAAGATTCTCCTGTTGGGTGTAAATGTGTTGTGGAGTTGAACACTTCTGTTCCGTTGAAGAACGTGTAGTTCCAACCTCCGGCAACTTTTGACGGCGTTCCCATTACGCGAGCATAGAAATGATCACGATAGAATTTCACCATCATACCCGGGTAAAGCAAATTGTCACGCATCGTTAAGATGAATGTTCCATCTGTTCCTGTTGTTCCCACCTGAGCGATAACAACACTTTTTTGCTGGATACGTCCCTGAACTTTGTAACGCATACCATGATCACCGATCATCTTATCAGCAGGAATCTTGCCGATCTTTGTTTTGATCGCTTCTGTATCTCCTGTACGAAGATCCCATGGCGTTTTTGCTCCCGCTACAATTAGCGTAGAAAGCATACGAGCATCAGCGTATTCGATGATGTCGCGAAGGAATGGCTTTTTTAGCGCATTCTCGGTAATATTGTTCGACATTGTTACTGTGTCGTCGAACTTACCTTGGATAGTTTGAATTTTCATTTTTAAGTTGAGTTAACGGTTATACCTCAACTTAGCTAACTTACTTTTTAGGAGCGTTTTGTTCTTCTTTTAACTTCTGCTCCCAGGCATCAAATCCTTTAAGTTCGTCTCCTTGTCCTAAAACACGACCTGCACCACTATTGGGCAAGCCAATGTTTTGAACATGTTTAAGAACTTGCATTCTGCCTTCGTTTTTCAGATCGTTGCCCAGAAGATCACGGGCTTTTGCACCAAACTCAATATACAATGCAACCTCTGCAGCAAGTTTCGGATCTTCTGCCAACCGCGTGCGGTAAACCCCGTCCTTAAATTTTGCTTCGATAACATTAAAAGAACGTTCAGAAATAGGAATTCCCATAAAATCTTTTGTTGCATGCAACGACGTTTTAAAAGAATCGTACTCTTTTTGTTCTTTTTCTCTTGTTTGGTTATTTTTAAATTCTATCTTTTCTCTTGCTGTGGAAATGAGTTCTTGTTGTTTTGCAACTTTCCCATTTTCCAGTGTTTTGCGCAATTCATAAGCTCTGTTGCCAATTTTGTTGTCGACTTCCAGCTCTTCCATCAGATCATCAATTTTATGATCTTCATATCCGCGCAATTTGTAATCTTCCCTGAGCAAGGCGTTATCGTCAAGGCTCAGATATTTATCGTAAATAGATAGCGGATTAATAAAGCTATCAATTGTGTTTCCTTCTACGGCAAGAAAATCAAACAGTTCTTTTTGCTGATCTGTCCATTTTTCCATTGTAATAGATTGCCCTTCTTTTCGTCCGGCTTCGCGTTCTGAAAGAAGCTTAGCACTGAAGTTTTCTTTGAAAGCTTCGAAAGATTCTTCTTTAATCTCTCCAAGGCCAACAACTTTTGCTACATCGGTCCACGTAGACTGAACTTCTTCTTCTTTGTCTGAAGCGTTTATGTCTGCGGGAGCATCTTCAAGGTCAAGCTCAAACTCGTTATTTTCCTTTTTAGGGATTTCCGGAGCTTTCTGCTTCTTTTCTTCTTCTGATCCTTCTGCTGCAGCTGGTTCTATTGGCTCGTCTCCGAAGTCCTTTAGTTCTTTTAAGCTGTCAATGTCATAAGAAGGAAGTGGTGCTTCTTTTTGTTCTGCTGCTGGTGCTGGTGCATCAATTGTTGCTGCTGCCGATTCTCCATTACCATCACTACTAGCTCCTGGGCCAGCGTCTTGATTGTAATATTTTCTGAATAGTTTCATTTTATTGTTTGTATTGGTTCATGTCTATTGGTTCGGATTTCTCTTTGTTTTCATTTTCTACCCCAACATGAGTAATGATGAAACGAGAGATAGTACGGTCTCCGCGGGTGCTTTTGTCTAAACGGCTTTCAATAAGCTCCACTTTGACTTCAAGCATATACGTTTCTCCTACTTTCCAGTCTGCCACAGCTGGCAGCTGAGAGCTGTCAAATGTGATCGATGGACGAGGATCAGGTGGTTTGTTCCAACTTTCAACAGGAGCGGATTTCGGGTTGTCATTTAATGACACCAGCTTTTTTGTAAATAATTTAGGAACTTCCATTTTATTTTAAGTTTTCCAATTTATAAATTCCACGGGAAACTATACCCATAATTTCCTGCCATTTATTTAATACATCAGGCATCGAAGATAATAATTTTTGAGAATCAACCATTCTTGCTCTCAAAAATCTTGCAAACGATACCGCTTCTCTTTGTTCTGAAACAGGGATAACAAAAGAATAAACACCAATATAGCTGTAAAGCATTTCGGTGATCTCGTCTGCGCCGGAACGTACAGCATCATAAAGATCTCCCAAAGCACTGTGTCTGGCATAGCTGCCTTCTCCCTTTGCTGTTAAATGAGCAATGTGAAAAACGTCTCCCGCATTAAACAGAAGACCCGACAATTTCATTGCTTCTTCTTTTGTGATCATTGTATTTGTGCTGTTTGTGCTTGTGCCGGCTGACCTGCTCCCATGAGTTGCTCAGCCATTATTGTATATTCATTCATTGCTTGCTGAGTGATCTTTCCTGATTCAAGCAAGTATTTAAGCATTTCCATGAATGCTTTGAATTTGCGCTCTTCGTCCAGATTCTCTTTTTGCATTGCCTGAACTTGCATCATCTGTTCAGATTTTGCTTGATTGTTGGCCTGAGCATTTTCTGCTTCGTTCTTTTTAATTAGCTCCCAGCCTCTTTTTGCAATGCCTACGGCTTCGTCTATCGTTCCGGCTAAAGAAGCTTCCATTGCATCTACAACACGCATCTCTCCGCTGTTAATCGCTTGTGGGAACCATTGCTGCATCATTTGACGGATCTCTGTTTCTTTTCTTCCGTCTGTGATTTCAAGATCGAACATTTCCAATGGCAATGATTTGATCTGATCAAGGAACATAGCTGCTTTGTCACCAAGCAATGTTTTTGCTTCGTCCTGATGATAATATCCATAAGAGAGCTGCAAACATTTCATGAATTTCTTCACTACTTTTTTACAGAACTCGTGATGCATATGAAATAAATATTCTGTAGAAGTCCGGCTTACCTGTATCTGATTTACAGCATTGGTAGCTGTCATTGATGCTGGAGTGTTGCCTTGACGGGAATTGCTGATACCGGTAAGAACATCGGTTGTTCTTTCCAACTCTTGTTTTAATGCAACAAGTTGCTGGAAATTATTTGAAAGTCCGAGATCAAACTCTTTCAACATATTTGCCAAAACTGCGCCACCTGCAAACTGTGCTTTATCAGTAGATGAATCAATGTCAATAACACCATCATTGATCATTCTTGAAATAACATCTTCTATTTGCTTTCCTTCTGGTAAAAAAGCTCTGTCATAAGCAATGCCTTTTCCTTTGGCTTTGTTTAGCTCACGACGAATGTGAAGCATTGTGATATTATAGAGCTCACTGACATGATCAAGTGTATTAAAAATCGAGATACGCACTCCATCATGAGTCCGAAACAAGAGTCCAGAATAAGAATATTCACAAAGAAAAGGATTGCTATTATCTCTAATTTGGTTTGGCTTCTCTCGCATTCCTTTGAAGATATCTCTTCCATATAAGCTCGCTTCCCACACATAGGCAAATGGATAACTGTGAATTTTATACTTTCCCTTCTTTACGTCTTTTTCGATCTGAGAACGATTTTCATTGTAATATTTATCGCTCAGTTGCTTTTTGTGAGATCCACCGATCTTGTCCGGTTTCTCTATAATGAACAATGGTTTTACTGCCATCCATTCAATTGACCATGTTTCAATAGCTAATTGCTTATTGAGATACTGGAATCCATTACGACGCATCTGTGTACCTGTAGCCAAGGTTTGAGAACGTGCTGTCTCCATTTCGCTATTCAGTCGCTTGTATTCTTCTTGTGTGAGTCCTACCTGTGCTATAATATCATGCACAAACTGAAGACGACGCTCTCCTATGTATGGTGTTCTTTGTAAAAAAGGATCTCTGTCTGATTCTTCAAATAATGCTTCGCGAGGATCGATCTCTCTTGCTCTGGCATAGCCGGCACTGTCGATCTCTGTTTTGAAAAATGCTTCTGAAGCAATAGCCTGATCGGTAAATGTGTTTGCCAATTTTGTCCAAAGCATTTCTGTACTGATACCTTTGTCAAGAAGATACTGCATAACAACGGTAGATTTTCTTTTTGATGATAAAAGATCAAATATGTCTTCATCGTCCATTTGCATTGGCTCCATTCCAGGAAGCACATTGACTCCGTTTTGTCTTAACTTATTAAGTTCCGGAGCTGCATGTTTCA
>Ga0154020_10002152_pt1 | contig 23974 bp, 20 predicted proteins | sample Klosneuvirus_201_FD_109709 | JGI IMG/M metagenome (GOLD analysis project Ga0154020, IMG submission 109709) | Active sludge microbial communities from wastewater, Klosterneuburg, Austria - Klosneuvirus_20160825_MG | ecosystem: Engineered > WWTP > Aerobic digester > Activated sludge | place...
CCACATGCTGGCGCTGCGCGACATCGCCTACCTGTTCGTGGCAACGTCCGACACGGACGATCAGCCAAGGCCCGCCAAGGGAGACTGACATGCTCCGGAAGCTCAAGATCTGGGTACGTCTGGCGATCATCTCCGGGATGTTCGCCATCCCGATCGGCATCCTGCTCTACCTGGTGGTGACCGAGAAGAACATCGCCATCGACTTCGGCACCAAGGAGCTGCGCGGCGTCGACTACCTCGACCGCGCGCAACGCCTGCTGCGCTCGGTGCAGGAGCACCGCCGCCTGGCCATGCTGGTCGCGGGAGGTGACACCGGCGCGCGCGTGCAGCTGGCGGCGGCGCAGGAGCGCGTCAACGTCGACGTCAACGCCACCGCCAAGGTCAACGCGCGCCTGGGCAAGCTGCTGCAGGCCGAGGAGCGCTTCGCCGAGCTGCAGCAGCACTGGCAGAGCCTCAAGGGACGCGCCGGTACGCAGCCGCTGCCGGAAGAGCAGCGCGCGCACGAGGTCCTGTACGAGGACGTGCGCGGCCTGATCACGCAGGTCGGCGACATCTCCAATCTCATCCTCGATCCCGACCTCGACAGCTACTACATGATGGACGTCATCCTGCTGTCGACCCCGATGGCTCAGGCCGCGGCGTCGAGCGTCGGCGACTACTGCGAGCAGCTGGCGCTGCGCAAGGCGATGACGGCGACCGAGCGCACCGAGCTGACGGTGCGCATGGGCGTGCTGCAGGACAAGCTGTCCGCGACGCTGAGCTCGCTCGACAAGGCGGGCAAGGCCAACTCCAGCCTGACCCCGCGCCTGAGCGCGGTGCGCGAGACCTTCGAGCGCCGCTATCAGGAGCTGATCCGCATCACCGACGAGCGCCTCCTGTCGACCACCGGTGAGGTGCTGGACGTCGCGCCCAGCGACATCGCGCAGGCCTCCCGCGGGGCCCAGGACGCCACCCTGGCGCTGTACGAGAGCTCGGCGCCGATGCTCAGGCAGCTGCTGGTCAAGCGCATCGGCGGCTTCAACGAGCGCAAGTACTTCGCCATCATCCTGGTCATCTGCATCCTGGCCGTGGTGGTGGTCGTGGTGTGGCTGATGTCGCGCAGCGTGTCGGGCCCGATGATGCGCGCCGCGCACATGGCGCAGCGACTGGCCAAGGGCGATCTGACCATGTCGGTGCAGCCCAGGGGCACCGACGAGGCCTCGCAGGTGCTGACCTCGATGCACCAGATGTCGACCTCGCTGCGCGACATCGTGAAGAAGATCTTGGAGGCCTCGCGCAACGTGGCCACCTCGGCGGAGCAGATCTCGTCGTCGGCGGTGCAGATGAACAAGGGCGCCGAGACGCAGTCGTCGGCGTCGGAGGAGACCAGCACCACCATGGTCGAGCTGGCGGCGCAGATCCAGCAGCTGGCCAAGAACGCCCAGACGCTGGCGGGCAGCGTCGATGAGACCTCGGCGTCGATCCAGCAGATGAACAACTCGCTGCGCCAGACCGCGTCCAACGGCAACGACCTGCTGGCGGCGGTCGACGAGGCGTCGTCGACGCTTACGCAGATGACGCGCAACATCTCGGCGGTGGCGTCGCGCGTGAAGTCGGTCGACGAGGTCACGCGCCACTCGGCCAGCGAGGCCCGCGTCAGCGGCGACAAGCTGCGCCAGTCGATCAGCGCCATCGGGTCGCGCGCCCAGGACATCGGGAAGATCACGCGCGTCATCGAGGACATCGCGGACCAGACCAACCTGCTGGCGCTGAACGCGGCCATCGAGGCGGCGCGTGCGGGGGACGCCGGCAAGGGCTTCGCGGTGGTCGCCGACGAGGTGCGCCGGCTGGCCGAGCGCTCGGTGCGCGCGACGCAGGAGATCGGTGCACTGATCGACACCGTGCAGCGCGAGACCGGCGGCGCGGTGCAGCTGGCCGACGGCGTGCTGGGCACCATCGTGGAGGCCATCGACAAGACATCGGCGCTGATCGGCGAGACCTCGCGCGCCACCGAGGAGCAGTCGCTGGGCGCCACCCAGATGCTCAAGATGGCCGAGAGCATGTCGCTGATGACGCGGCAGATCGCGATCGCCGCCAAGGAGAACGCGCTGGGCGCCGGCGAGATCACGCGCGCCGCCGAGGACATGAGCCGGCTGACGCGCCAGATGAGCGAGGCCACCGTGGAGCAGAAGAAGGGCGTCGAGATGGTGGTCAAGGCCATCGACTCGATCGCGATGATCTCGCAGCAGAACCTGGGCAGCGTGGAGCAGATGGCCGCGGCCGCCAAGAACCTCGCTCTGGAATCCGAAGCGCTGAAGCAGAGGGTGGAGACGTTCAAGGTGTGACCCAGCTGCGCTGGGTCGGAGATTGTCCGGTTCAGGCTCAGGGGTTGCACACGATAGTTCGCACCTGAGGGCTGCCCGCCCAGGGTCCGCGCCGCGCGGCGTCAGAGTTCCGGCAGCTTGCGCGGCGGCCCTGTGCTTGCAAAGCGGGGCGGCATGCAAACCCACAGGAGCACCATCGGTTCGCTCGCCATCATCTGCGCGCTCGTTGGCACCACCACGCTGCTCGGCTGCGCCGGTGAGCCGGTCGAGGATCTCGATCCCACCTCACGCCTGGGCGGCGCGGAGCTCGGCGACGACGGCCCGCCCGCCGACGACAGCGCCGGCACGGAGGTCGCGACCGACGACGCCGCCGCCGGCGACCTCACGCTGTCGATCCAGTCGGCACCGCGCTTCCAGCTGCCCTTCCCTTGCGGCCAGGTCTGGGCCGGCCAGACCCGCACCGGCCACAGCCCGCAGAACTCGGTCGACTTCAACCGCAGCGACGACCTCGGTGACCCCGTGGTCGCCGCCGCTGCCGGCACCGTGACCCGGGTCGAGAACCTGGGCAGCACCAGCTACGGGCGCTGGATCGAGCTCGATCACGGCGGCGGCTACCGCACCCGCTACGCCCACCTGTCGGCCCAGAGCGTGTCGCGCGGCCAGCGCGTCAGCCAGGGCCAGCGCATCGGCCTGCTCGGCAACACCGGCGGCTCCACCGGCCCACACCTGCACTACGAGCAGCGCTTGAACGGCGTCGCGGTGCGCGCCAGCTTCAACGGCAGCGGCGCCCTCTACTTCGGCACCCGCAACTACACCAGCCAGAATGGCTGCGGTGGCAGCTCCGGCGGCGGCGGCAGCGGCGGCGTGATCGCCCGGGTCAACACCGCGGGCGCCGCGCTGACCGTGCGCGCCGGCGCCAGCACCGGCTCCTCCGCGGTCGGCTCGGTCGCCGACGGCGCCCGCATCACCATCCGCTGCCAGAAGCGCGGCCAGTCGGTCACCGGGACCTATGGCACCTCGACCCTGTGGGACAACATCGGCACCGGCTACGTCGCCGACGCCTTCATCTCGACTGGCTCCGACGGCCAGGTCGCGCCGACCTGCCCGTGAGCCAGCCGCGGCTCAGGCCTCAGAGCTTGATCAGGGTCGAAGAGGGCGTGCTGCCGACGTTGGCGTTGGGCTGGACCCGGAAGGTGGCAAACTTCTTCGCGATGTCGATGTCGCCGTTGCCGGCCGCCGCGGAGAAGGTGTGCCAGCCGCTCCTGTCGCGGCCGCTCTTGCTGAGCTCGGCGCAGGTGCGCAGCATGGCGCGCCAGGTCGCCGGGTCCGCGCCCAGCTTGGGATCGAGCGCGTCCTTGACCTGATCCTTGGCGATCTTGATCGCCTCGGCCTTGCTCTTGGCATAGCGCGGCAGGCTGTACGCGGCGGCTGCGTTGACGGCGGCCTCGGCGGCCTTGAGGGTGATCTCGTAGGCGTAGCTGACGTCGTCGAGGTGCTCCTGCTCGGCGACGCGGATCTGGCCCGCGGCGGCGGCGTCCACCACGACCTCGCCGTCGACCTGCACCGGCTTGGAGTTGTAGGTGATGGTCGACTTGGACTTCAGCGGGTAGGTCCCTGCCGGCGTCGCGATGGCGCTGGTGGCAGCGTCGGCCGACGTGGTGGTCGCGACCTCGGCCACGAACTGGTCGGCCGGGACGCCGTCCTCCTCGATGCCTTCGCTGGCCCGCGCGGTGATCTTGAGGTCCGGGTACGTGAAGGCGCCATAGCTCCAGGTCGCCAGGCCGAAGACGCCAGGAAAGCCCGCAGGCACACCGTCGGACACCGTGCCCGAGTGCGCGACCTCGTGGCCCGCCGAGCTGGCCGCCAGCGACGCGGCTGCCGCGGCAGGCTCCGGCGCCGGCGCGGGTGCCGGGGCCGGTCTCGCCCCGGGGGCGGCCGGTGCTGCGCCTGGTCCGGCAGCGGGACGCTGCTGCCCGCCACCGGCGCCCTCGGCCTGGGGCTCGGCCCCCTCCTTGGCCCGGTTCTGGGGATCCAGCTCGTAGCGCCGGATGGCGTCTTCCACCGCGCCCGGCAGGATGATCAGGCGCTCCTCGGCGGCGGCCAGGATGCTGTCGAACTGTCCGTGCAGGCAGCCCGCGAAGCAGGTGTGCAGCTCGGACATGCCCGCCTCGACCGCGCCGCGGATCTCGGCCGCCGCCCACACCGTCAGCTCGCTCTCGCCACTGAGGTCGTGCGCGGTCACGGCGTCGTCGGCCTTGCTCGACTGGGCGCCGGCCTCGGCCTTGGCCCCGGCCTGGGTGGCCGCCGCAGCGTCCTTGCGCTTCGCCGGCCCGCGCATGTTCTCGGTCAAGGTGCGCTTGCCTGGAGGACGCTCCTCGCGGTCAGAGTAGTCGCTGCCGTCCTGCTCGAGGTCGACGTCGCGGTCCTGGCCGGCACCACGCTGCAGCCGCTGATCGTACTCGCCACTCATCGTCTGGCCTCCGCTGCGGCACGACTCAGCGCCCGCACCCGCTCGGTGGGAATCACTTGCGTGAAGTCCTGCCAGACCTCGGCGTCTTTTTCGCAGCTGTACTGCCGGCACACCTGGGGGCGTGTGGCCCAGACCGTACACTTGAGGGTGCCGCGCTCGAGGTAGGTGCAGCGGCCCAGGGCGTCACGCGGCAGCGCGTAGGGCCGCGCCAGATCCCACAGCAGCTCTCCGCTGCGCACCTCGTCGGGGGTCAAGATCACGTTGTAGAGGGTGCAGCACGCCGCGGCGCACTGGGGGTGGCGCGTCTCGCAGTCCAGCTGCACGTCGGGCCTGGCCTGCTCCTCGGGGGTGCAGTTGGTGATCCACGGACCGGTCCAGCTCCGCGACACCTCCTCGACCAGGCGACGGGTCGCGACCTCCCGCTGCGCCACCAGCTCGGTGCGTTCGATGACGCCCTTCTGGATCAGGAGCTCGGTCAGGGCCTCCAGCAGCGCGGCGTTGTCGAGGCTGGCGTTGGCCTCGCGGGCGATCATGGCGTAGGCCGCCTGCATGCCGCGCCAGACCTGCTGAGCCAGCCCGAAGACAGCGGGCGTGGTGGCGCTGGGCCTGGCAGGGGGGCGTTGCGGCGTGTCCGACTCCGACATGGTGGTCGACCTTATACGGGGCTCGCTCGGGCCGTCTACCATGCCACCAGGAGATCGGCACGCGGCACCCACAGGCCCCCGCCCTCCACCTCCATGATTTCAAGCTGCTGCAACGTTGCGGGCGGGATCTTGGCGGTGTCCAGGTCGGCCAGCGCGGCGGCGTGCGCGCCCAGGCGCCACAGGGTGGCACGGATCAGGAGGGCGTCGGTGCCGCCGGGTTGGTCCAGCAAGCGCCGCGACAGCGCGCGCCTGGCGTCGTCCTTGTCGGCGTCGGCACCGGCGCGCTGCACCGCGCCGAGCAGGACCTGCAGCGCGGCGCCATGCGCGCCGGCGGCGAGGCGCAAGAGCTCCGCGGGCGCCGCTCCCGAGTCCGCGATCGCCGCTGCGACGGTGCCATCGGGGTCTGGCACCACCACGGGATCGACCGGGGCCAGGGCCAGACAGCCAGCCACGGAGCGCGCGAGCTCGTGGCCGAGCGGGGTCGGGGCGTGGTCCTCGAGCAGCACCAGGCCGCGGCTGCCTGGCAGCGGCAGCGTCACGCTGAGGCTGGTCATGGTCTCGGGCGACAGCCACACCCCGGTGGCTTCGGCGCCACCCCGGCCCAGCAGCCAGCGCTCCACGGCGACGCCCACGACGTCGACGAAGAGCCGGCGCCCGCCCGGGCCGTCGGGTGCCAGCGCAGCCAGTGCAGAATCGGCGAGGAACCCCGCCGACGGCTGGTGCGGGATGACCTCGGCGCGCGCCACGCTGCCGAGCACGATGGCCCGCGCCCGCGCGACCCGCGGCCACAGCCCCGCCGGCGCCTCGAACAGCCGCGCCGCCAGGTGCGCGAGCAGCCCGGCGGGGTCCACGACCGACTCGCTGGGCACCCTGGTGACCATGGTTGGCTCCTTGCGCGATGACGCCCCACAACCGGCCACCAAGGCCACCAGCAACGCGAGGCGCATCGCCGGCGAGCGTAGCACGCAGCCAGACCCGGGCCGCGCCCGCGTGCGGGCTGGCGGGCGCTCAGAGCAGGTGGGCCAGGATGCGCGCCCGCGCGATGTGGTACTTGGCCAGCCGCTCGAGGTCGCGCGGCTCCAGCGTGGGCAGGCGCCGGCTGTCGAGGTTGTCCTCCAGGTCCCACAGCTTGACCCGGGTCGCCAGCGGGTCCTCGAGCACCCGCGTGATGAAGCTGGGGTAGTCCTCGCCGGCGCGCTTGGTCAAGCAGGCCAGCGCGGCCAGCACCTCGGGCGGGAAGCCCTCGGCGGCCAGCGCCTCCAGCGTCCACGAGGTGTCCTCGACCACGTCGTGCATGACCGCGACCATGCGCTCGGCGTCGGTGGCGGCGCGCATCATCAGGCGCAGCGGGTGCAGGATGTAGGGAGCCCCGGCGCGATCGAGCTGCCCGAGGTGCGCGGCGGCGGCCAGCGCGATGGCGCGCCCGGGCAGCCAGGCGTGCAGGAACTCCGCGAAGCGCGCGGTCGCCTGGTCGAACGCCGCCAGCAGCGCGGCCGGCACCACCGGGGCATAGACGGTGCGCAGCAGCGCCAGATGGGGCAGATGCTGGCCTGGTCGTGTTGACAGGGTGACAAGCAGCTGGTCGCCGCGACGCTCCGACACCAGCAGCGACTCCAGGTTGTCGATCTTGTCGGCGCAGCTGACCATGCAGGCGCGCGCCGCCTCCGGGCCGCCTGCCGACAGCACCGCGAGGTAGTCGTGCACGCGGTCCTGCTTGGGCCGCTGGGCGCCGCTGTCGTCGAGCTTGCGCTCGCTGCACAGCTCGACCGTGGTCACCACCTCGGGCGGAAAGCCGCTGCGCAGCGCGGCCTCGTGCGCGGGCTGATCCTCGAGCAGATCGTGCAGGTAGGCCGCCGCCAGCGTGGCCTGGTCGCTGACCCCGGCCGCGACCAGGCGCCGCGCCACCGACTCCAGGTGGCTGAAGTAGGGCTCGCCGCCGCCCTTGCGCACCTGGCTGGCGTGAGCCTGCCGGGCCAGCGCGGCCGCGGCCTCGACCAGCGCGGACATCAGTAGGCCAGCCCCATGTCGGGCATGAACGACGGATCGGTGACTCGGCGCAGCTTGGCGCCGCTGCGCACGGTCCAGCGCCCGCGCGGGTCACCACGCACGAACTTGCCCTGCGCGGTCAGCGCGCCGGTGGCATCGCGACAGGTCCACTTGCCACCCTTCTCACCGCCATCGTACTGGCCGTTGCACCAGCTCGGCCCGCCGGGGTGGAAGCTGACATACGGCCCCTGGTACTCGCCGCCCGCGAAGCTCTCGATCTCGCGCACACCGCCGCTCTCGTAGTGCGCGGTCCAGCTGCCGTCGGGCGCGCCGCCCCGGTAGCTGCCCGCCGCGGCCAGCTTGCCCGACGGATACAGCTCACGCCAGGCCCCCTCGGGCCGCCCGGCGGCATAGCGCCCCTCGGCCGCGATGCTGCCATCGCTCCGCTTGAGCACCGCCGGGCCCACCAGCGCCTTGCCATCCCACCCGATGCGCCACTCGAGCCGCCCGCCCTCATACTTGCTCTCGCACACGCCGCCGGTACAGCACAGCTGCCGCGGCCCCACCTGGGTCACCGTCGACACCCCGGCGCACGCCGTGCTCGTGCTCGTGCTCGTGCTCGTGCTCGTGCTCGTGCTCGGCTTGGCCCCGACCAGCGCGGCGCTCACCAGCACCACGCCGCCCAGCCCGAGCGCCCCGATCCACCGCTGTGCCTTCCACTTCACCCGACAAGCATAGCGCGCTCCGCCCCGTGTATCATCGCCCCCGTGAGCCAGGCCTTCCGCCCCGCGCTGCGGCCCGACCTCCAGCGCAAGCAGGACCCCGGCGAGCCGCCCTCGCTGTACGACCCCATCACCGATCGCGATCTCGCCCTGGGCGCCATCTCGGCCCGTCTGGCCGACCTGATCGACGGCCAGCGCACCGTGCCCGAGCTCATCGCGCTGATGCAGGCCGCCGACCCGGCCATCGACGCCGGCCGCGTCGAGCGCACCCTGCGCATGTTGCTGCTCCTCCTGGTCCTCGACGGCCCCGGCAAGGACATCCTGGCGCGCGCCGCTGGCCTGCAGGACGGCAGCCTGCCGCTGCACATCGAGCACCTGCCCGGCATCCGCTTCGCCTGCCAGTCCAGCGGCGAGTGCTGCCAGAACTACGCCTTCGGCCCGCTGCGCCGCAGCGACGTCGAGCGCCTGAACGGGCTCGACATCGCCGGCAAGCTGCCCCATGTCGGGCCCGGCCCGTACACCGAGGAGATCGAGACCAAGCAGGGCAAGCACCACTACCTCAGGACCAGCGACGAGTGCTGCATCTTCCTCGGCACCGACAACCGCTGCGGCCTGCACGCGACCTTCGGCGCCGAGTCCAAGCCCGATCTGTGCCGCCTGTATCCCTTCCAGGTCCAGACCACCATCGCCGGCACCGCCTACTACGACCACGGCGAGTGCGCCTCGTTCTCGCGCGCCTCGCAGGACGGCGACACCCTGCACCAGCAGCTCAGCTGGCTGCGCCCGCTGATGGGCGACGACACCACGCTGTACCACCCCACCGTCACGCTGGTGCCCGGGCTGCAGTGCGACTACGGCTACGTGCTGCGCCTGCGCGACGCGCTGTGCACGCTGGTCGAGCAGGCCCGCGGCGACGAGCACCAGACCCTGGCCGCCGTCGCGCGCATGTCGCAGCTCTTCATTGACGGCCTGTCAACCTGCCCACTCGAGCTGGGTGAGCCCGAGGCCACCCTGGAGCGCGTGCTGCGCCAGCCGCCGGCCAGCTTCGCGCCCCTGCACCGGGCCAGCCCGACCGCCTTCGCCGCGCTGGCCGCCAGCGCCGAGTCGCAGTTCGCCATGGTGGTGCCGCGCGTGCAGCTGGCCAAGCAGTCGGTGCGCCAGGTCCTCAGCCAGCGCCTGGCGCGCCAGTTCTGTGAGGTGATCTACGTCGTGCGCGTGCTGGCCGAGGCGCGCGCCAGCGGCGAACCGGCGCCGGCGAGTACGCCGACCTGCTCGACCGTCCGTGCGCGCCCGAGCTGACCGCGGCGTCGAAGCGCTCGCTGCGCTACCAGCTGTACTCGCCGCGCCTGCTGCTCGACGAGCGCCTGCTGCCCGCGCTGGAGCGCGTCGGGCTGTGCCACGTGGTGACCCAGATCGGCGCCCGCCTGGCCGCGCGCACCGCGGGCTCGCCGCGCGTCGAGCTCGAGCACTTCGACCTCGGCCACATGCTGGCCATGCGCATGCTGCGCCAGCACCTGTCACTGACGGCGCTCAGCGGCGGCGACCCGGCCGTCGACAACCCGGAACGCGTGTTCGCGCTGCTAGCGGCGGCCGCCGAGCTGGCCACGTGACGTCGGCCCGGCGCGCGGGCCTCGCCGTCGGCCTGGTCGCGCTGGTCCTGCTGCCCCGCGCGGCGCACGCCCAGCGCATGCCGGTCACCAGCCGCGACTACGCCCTCGAGTTCCACCAGGGCCCCATCGTGGGCGGCGCGCGCATGATCGGCATGGGCGGCGCCACCGTGGCCGTCGGCGAGGGCGCCGTCGGCGTGCCGCGCAACCCGGCCGCCGCCGCGGTGCGCGCCCAGGCCTCGCGCGGGACCTGGGACTGGGACTGGAACCTCGACTGGCTGAGCGCGCGCCCCGGCGGCGACGACCTCGACAACAACGGCGACGACAGCGCCAGCATCAAGGACATCCTCAGCTTCACCGGCGGCCTCGTCATCCAGTGGCACGCCTGGGCCTTCGCGATCAGCGGCGAGGTGCAGCAGTACACCGTGGCCCTGACCGGCACGGCTGACGACGGCGAGCCCAGCGTGGCCCTGACCCACGCCGTGATCGCGCGCAGCTTCGCGTGCGACCAGGTCAGCGTCGGCCTGGGCGTGCGCGGCGGCAACTTCACCATGGCGCGCAAGCCCGCGGGCAGCGACCGCTCGCAGGATCTGCTGGCCATGCAGGGCGCTGGCCTGGAGGCAGGCGTGGTCTGGCGCCCGGCCCCGGTCGATGTCCGCCTGGGTGCGTCGTTCGCGGCGCCGCTGACCAGCATCGGTGGCGCCATCGCGCCGGGCGACTATCGCCCCGAGGACTACGGCGGCTATATCCTGCCCGAGCGCCTGCTGGTGCCCTGGGAGCTCGCGCTGGGCGGCGGCTATCGCGTCGGCGCCTCGCGCTGGAACCGCCGGGTCGCGGGCGACTTCCGCGACGAGCGCTCGCTGACGGTGGCGGCCGACGTGCTGATCACCGGCGCCAGCAGCAGCGCCAGCGGCGTCGAGGCCTTCATCGACAAGGAGCTGGAGCCGACCGGCCGCTCGGCCACGCTGTCGGTGCGCGGCGGCGTCGAGGTCGAGGCCATCCCGGGCTGGCTGCGCGTGCGCGGCGGCAGCTACTTCGAGCCGTCGCGCTTCAGCGGCGTCAGCGGCCGGGTCCACGGCACCGCCGGGCTGGAGGCGCGCCTGTTCAGCTTCTGCCTGTGGGGCAGCCCGTACCGCGCCCGGGCGTCGGTGACCGTGGATGTCGCGCGCAGATACGACAACCTGGGGCTCTCGGTCGGCTTCTGGCATTAGTGAAGGTCGTGTAATCGACACGGCGGTGGGGGCAAACCCTGCTAGAACAACCCCGTGGGCAAGCTGCTTGCGACGTTGTTCCTGGTGGTGCCGGCGGTCGAGCTGGTCGGCCTCATCGTGCTCGGTGGCTACATCGGGTTCTGGGCCACGCTGGCCTATGTGATCGTGACCGCGATGCTGGGCGGCTGGCTGGTGAAGCGCGCCGGGCTGCGCGTGATGCGCACCTTCAGCGAGGTCATGGCGCGCGGCCAGGTGCCCGACCGGCGCGTGATGTCGGGCCTGCTGCTGCTGGTCGCGGGTGTCCTGATCGCGATCCCGGGGCCGGTCAGCGACGTCCTCGGCGTGCTGCTGCTGCTGCCGCCGACGCGCCTGCTGGTGGCCGGGCCGCTGCAGCGCTATGCCATGCGCCGGCTGGAGCGCGCGGGCGGCGTGCGGGTCGACTTCGGGGGCGGGCCCCTGGGCGACGACCCCTTCGGTGGAGTGGGCCACGACGACGACGCCCCACCGCCTCCGCCGAGTCGCGGCCGCATCATCGATATCTAGCGCATGCCCGCCATCGTCACGGTGCAGGAGGTCGACAAGGCGTTCGGCACCAGGCGCGTGCTGGCCGGCGCCTCGTTCGCCATCCATGACAAGGACCGCGTCGGCCTGCTCGGCGTCAACGGCTCGGGCAAGTCCACCCTGCTGCGCATGATCGCGCGCGCCGGGACCACCGACGATCCCGCCATCGAGCCCGACTCCGGGCTGATCACACGCATGAAGGGGCTGCGCCTCGAGTATGTCGAGCAGGAGCCCACGCTGCCCGCAGGTAGCATCGACGCCGCGCTGCGCAGCGCGCCCGGCGCCGACCACTTCGGCGCCGCGCTCGACGCCGAGCTGCGTGGCCTGGGCGCCGCCATGGCGCTGCCCGCGCTCGAGCGCGACGTCAGCGAGCTCTCGATCGGCGAGCGCCGCCGCGTCGCCCTGGCGCGCGCGCTGCTGGGCCAGCCCGATCTGCTGGCGCTCGACGAGCCCACCAACCACCTCGACGCGCGCACCATCGAGTGGCTGGAGGGCCGCCTGGCCGCGATGCCGGGCGCGCTGGTGCTGGTGACCCACGACCGCTACTTCCTCGACCGCGTGGCGACCCGCATCCTCGAGCTGGATCGCGGCCGCGTGCACGCCTACGAGGGCGGCTACACGCGCTTCCTGGAGAAGCAGGCCGAGCGCCTCGACAACGAGTCGGTGCGCGAGCAGAAGCGGGCCTCGTTCGTGCGCAACGAGCTCGACTGGATCAGGCGCGGCCCGCAGGCGCGCGGCACCAAGCAGAAGGCGCGCATCGAGCGCTTCGACGCCGCGGTGGCGGCGCGCCCGGGGCAAGGCGACTCGGCGCCCGGGGTGCGCAGGGTGTCGCTGGAGCTGCCCACCGGCGGGCGACTGGGCAAGACCATCCTGGAGCTGCGCGGCGTCGGCCGCTCGGCGGACGGGCGCGTGCTGTTCGATGATCTGACGCTGATCGTCAAGCCGGGCGACCGCATCGGCATCGTGGGCCCCAACGGCGCCGGCAAGACCACGCTGGTGCGGACGATGCTGGGCCAGCTGCCCGCCGAGCGCGGCGAGGTCATCGTCGGGCAGAACACGCGCTTCGCCTTCCTGGATCAGGGCCGCGCCGACCTGCGCGACGACCGCACCGTCCTGCAGGAGGTCGCCGACGGCAACGATCACGTCGTGCTGGAGAGCGGCGCCATCCACGTGCGCAGCTTCCTGCGCATGATGCTGTTCGACGACGGCTTCGCCGACACCCCGGTGGGCGCGCTGTCGGGCGGCGAGCGCAACCGCGTTCAGCTGGCCAAGCTGCTGCGCGTGGGCGGCAACGTCCTGGTGCTCGACGAGCCGACCAACGACCTCGATCTGATGACGCTGTCGGTGCTGGAAGAGGCCCTGATGGAGTTCCCCGGCTGCGCCCTGGTGGTGTCGCACGACCGCTGGTTCCTGGATCGCGTGGCGACCGGGATCCTGGCCTTCGAGCCCGACGTCGCCCCGGGCCGGGTGGTGTTCCACGAGGGCAACTACTCGGCCTACCTGGCGCGCCGCAAGCTGGAGGGCCGCGAGCGCGACGCCGCCGCGGCCGCCAGCGCTGGCGCGACCGCCGCGACGCCCGCGCGTGTGAAGGCGCCGGTGGCTCGCAAGCTGAACTTCAAGGAGCGCCAGGAGCTGGAGGCCATGGAGGCGACGATTCACGCCGCCGAGGCCAAGGTAGGGGAGCTCGAGGCCGCGCTGGCCGACCCGACGGTGTACAGCAAGCGCGCGTCGGAGGTGCCGATGCTGGTGGCGGCGCTGGACACGGCGCGGGGGGATGTCGACCGGCTGTATGCGCGCTGGCAGGAGCTCGACGCGATTCCACGCTGAGGGCGTTACACTGGGGTCGTGGAGCCGCAGGCACCGCCGGGCATCAGGACCGCTGGCGGGCCATACCGGATCGCGGCGCTCTCCCTGGCACGACGGACCCGCCGCATCCCGCCCGGACTGCTGCTGTGGGTGACGCTCGGACGGCGGGTGTCGCTGCTGGGGCTGGCGCTCGCGCTGGCAGGTTGTGTGCTGGTGTGGTGGCCACCCGAGCTGGACTCGTCGTTGCGTGACCGCGAGTCGTTCGCGATGGTGTTCGTCGTGTCGATGATCTTGCCGGGACTGGCGCTGGTCACACTCGGCGTCACACGCACGCTGCGCATCTTGCAGCTGCTCCGCGTCGGCGAGTTGACCGAGGCCAGGCTGAAGTACGCCACCCAGGTCTCTAACGCGTGGCTTGCGGAGCGCCATGTCGAGGTGGCCTCGCTGGACAACGTCTTCGAATACGACGTCGGGGACACCTCGCTGACACGGACGGTGCGCCGACCGCAGCGGCTGCCGAGCCCCCAGCTGCTGCTGTATCACCCGGTGCGCCCCGAAGTGGCGAGCCTGGTGTGCGAGCTGCCCCGGCGGGTGCGCTTCGACAGCGACGGGCAGCCCCGCGACTTTGTACTGGGATGGCTTCTACTCCCAGCAGTGTTGGTCAGTCTGGCCCTGGTCGCGAAGTCCGTCGGCGAGTGGGCGCTCCGTTGAAGGACTCCTCGAGTCCGACGAGGGGCCCGGGGCCCACGCCGTGAAATCCGGCGCCCCCGCACGTTCTTTTTCCTTGACAGATAATACAGGCGCGCGCTGCCGCCGGGCGCAGAGCGGAGCTGGGATGGCCCTGGAAGCGCGCGCCTTCGCGCCTGCGCCACGGGACCATGAAGGGGGGCCTCGCGAGGCTTGCGACGCCGCAGCCGCGCCGTGGCGGGCCTGCGGTGAGGCCGAAAAAGACCGTGGTACGGAGGAGGTGCGCAAGCGGACGGGAGGATGGTGATGGAGCGAGCGGAGCTCTTGCAGCGGGCCGACGACAGGGTCAGGGCGGCGGTGCGGCGGCGACAGGGCGTCGAGGCCGAGGAGGTCGCCGCGCTGCTGGAGGCCAGGCGGCTGGGTGTCGCCGAGGCGCTGGGGTTCGGGTCGTTTCACGAGTATGCCGAGGCGCGGCTCGGCCTGTCGGCGCGCATGGCCTACGAGCGCGTGCGCGTGGTCGAGGCGCTGGCGGAGCTGCCGCTGACCCGCGAGGCCCTGGCGGCTGGCGGCATCAGCTACTCGGCGGTGCGCGAGCTGTCGCGCGTGATGACGACCGCCAGCGAGGCCGCCTGGCTCGCCCACGTGGGCGAGCTGAGCGTCAGAGAGATCGAACGACAGGTCGCAGGCCTCGAACGCGGGGCCCTGCCGGGTGACGAGCCAGATCCCGCGGAGGCCCGGCGGCTGGTGCACTTCGAGCTGACGCCGGCGACGCAGGCGCTGCTGTGCGACGTGCGCAAGGCGCTGCACAAGCAGGCGGGCGCGGCCCTCGATGACGACACCTTCATGAACCAGCTGCTGCGCCTGGCAGCCGCCGGTGGCGAGCGCAAGCCGGGGACCCCGAGCTACCAGATCGCCATCGGTGTATGTGCGCGCTGCGAGCGGGTGACCCAGGACGGCGGTGGCAAGGTCTTCGACATCGATCCGAAGCTGCTCGAGGTCGCCCTGTGTGACGCCTCGGTGGTCGCGCTGCAGCAACCGGATGCGCCGGTGTCACGCGCGCTCCCGCCGGCGCGCCGGGCCGCGGCGCTGCGGCGCGCGCACAGCGGCTGCGAGGTCCCTGGCTGTCGGGCCTCGGTGTGGGTCGATGTCCATCACTGGCGCTTCCGAGCGCGCGGTGGCGACCACGAGCTGCGGAACCTCATCGTCCTGTGCAGCGCCCACCATGGCGCCGTCCACGACGGACACCTGCTCATCGACCGTGACCCACGTGGGGAACGCTTCGTGTACCGGCATCGCGACGGCAGACCCTACGGAAGCACAGCCCCTGCCGAGGCCGCGCAGCAATCGGCCTGGTGATCGTCCGCGCCGACTGGCTGAGAGCGTGGCCGCGTCAGGCGGAGCGGCGATCGGCGGGCCCCTTGTCGGGCCCGCCGCCACGCAGCCCGTCGCCCGAGGCACCCGCCGGCCTCGGCCGCGCGGGTCCCGACAAGCTGGGCCGAGGTCCGGATGCCCCGAGGCTGGACGGGACCACGAGGACAGCCAGCCCTCGGTGCGCTCCGCCGGCAAAGCCGCATCGCAGGTCCGGAGCAGGGCCACCTCGCGCTGACGAAGCGGCACAACAGTCGGTGGATCGGTCGGGACGGCAAGGCTCCGCCGGGGTGGCCCCCGTAGGAGATGGAAACCGGCCCCCGGGTGGGGGCCGGTGAGGTTGGTCGTCAGATCGAGAGGGCGCCGGTGCGGATCAGGTAGGCGAGGTGCTGGCGCTGGTCGGGCTTGAGCAGGGCGTGGATGCGACCGAGGGCGGATGCTACCGCGGTGTTGACGCGGTCGGCGGCCTTGGCGCGGGAGGCGCCGGCCTCGGCGGCCTTGGCGGCGTCGAAGGCGTCGCCGCCGACGACGTCGGCGAAGACCGTGAGGGCGCGGCGGTTGTCGACCGCGGCCTGGGCGCGCTCGGTCTTCAGATCCGCCAGGATGCGCGCCAGCTCCGCGACCTGGGGCTCGTCGAGGCCGAGCTTGTAGGCCATGAAGCGCAGCGGGCGACGCACGCCGAAGGGCGAACCGCCTTCTTCGTCACCGCCACCGCTGGCCTCCCAGCCACCATGGCCACCGTGGCCGCCACCGAGCCCCCAGCCGCCGCCACGCTCGCCGCCTGGGCCACCCGGACCTCCGGGGTGAGGTCCGCAAGAGGCCTCGGCGCCGCAGCCATTGCCCCTGTGGGCGTGCTTCCACCAGCCGAAAAATCCTGGATGCATCGTGATTCTCCTTCGCCGAGGCGTTCGCACCCGGCGGGTAAAGTCACGCGGGCAAGATGCCTCGCGTGTTGCATCCAAGCCTGGCCGCGCGCAGGCGACGTGTCAAGGCAGCCGCCTCATGGTATGAGCCCCGGCGTGATTGCCTTCAGCAAGGTCACCAAGCAGTACGGACCCCAGATCCTCTTCGTCGACGCGTCGATGCAGATCAACCCCGGCGAGAAGGTCGGCCTGGTCGGCCCCAACGGCGCCGGCAAGACCACCATCTTTCGCCTCATCATGGGCGAGGAGCTGGCCGACGATGGCGCCGTCGAGCGCCCGCGCAAGCTGACCATCGGCTACTTCCGCCAGGACGTCGGGGACCTCGGCGGTCGCACCGTGCTGGCCGAGACCGTGGCCGGCGCCGGCGAGGTCGCCGACCTGGGCGCCGAGCTGCACCGCCTGGAGGGCCGCCTGTCCGACACCGACGCGCCCGACTACGACCGCGTGCTCGATCGCTATGGCGAGGTCCAGGCCCGCTTCCAGGAGCTCGGCGGCTACGAGCTGGAGGCGCGCGCGCACGAGATCCTGGCCGGCCTCGGCCTGACCGCCGACCAGGTCGCCGGCGACGTCGGGCGGCTGTCGGGCGGCTGGAAGATGCGCGTCGCGCTGGCGCGCATCCTGCTGATGCGCCCCGACGTCCTCTTGCTCGACGAGCCGACCAACTACCTCGACATCGAGTCGATCCTGTGGCTGGAGGACTTCCTGCGCGGCTACCCCGGCGCGGTCCTGATGACCACGCATGACGCCGACGTGATGAACCGCGTGGTCTCGAAGATCGTCGAGATCGACGGCGGTCAGCTGCGCAGCTACACCGGCAACTATGACTTCTACCTGCGCGCCCGCGCCGAGGAGGCCGCGCGCCGCGAGGCCGAGTACGAGCGCCAGCAGTCGATGCTGGCCAAGGAGATGCGCTTCGTCGAGCGCTTCCGCGCCCAGGCCGCCAAGGCCTCGCAGGTGCAGTCGCGCGTCAAGAAGCTCGACAAGATCGAGCGCATCGAGCCGCCCCGCCGCCTGATCGAGAAGTCGTTCGACTTCAGGAAGCCGGCGCGCTCCGGCGACGACGTGCTCAAGGTCGACGCCGTCAGCAAGACCTACGGCCCGCGCGTGGTGCACGACGGCCTCAGCCTGCTGGTCCGGCGCGGCGAGCGCTGGGCCGTGATGGGCGAGAACGGCGCCGGCAAGAGCACCCTGCTCAAGATGATGGCGGGCGCGCTGACGCCCGACTCCGGCGCGGTCACCATCGGCGGCTCGGTCACCATGGGCTACTTCGCGCAGCACCAGATGGAGCAGCTGTCCAAGGATCCCGCGGCCACGGTGCAGGACGAGCTGACCAACCACGCCCCCACCGCCGGCATCGGCACCATCAAGACCCTGGCCGGGGCCTTCGGCTTCTCCGGCGAGGACGTCGAGAAACCCATCCGCGTGCTGTCGGGCGGCGAGCGCGCCCGCGTGGTGCTGGCCAAGATGCTGTACGACGCGCCCAACCTGCTCATCCTCGACGAGCCGACCAACCACCTCGACATCGTGACCAAGCGCGCCCTGGTCAAGGCGCTGGCGACCTACGACGGCACTCTGATCTTCGTGTCCCACGACCGCGCCTTCCTGCGCGCGCTGGCGACCCGCGTCCTCGAGCTGGCTCCTGGCATCCCGCCCCACGTCTACGGCGGCAACTACGACGAGTACGTCGGCGCCACCGGCCACGAAGCCCCCGGCATGCGCCAGCGCGCCGCGTAGCTACTTCACCGGTTCGACCGCACAGACCTGCGCCGTCCGCCCCGGCAGATCGACGAACAGCCCGGCTCCACACAGCTCGTCGCCGTCGCGCAGGTACACCGGGCGCCCGTCCGTCGATGCCGTGTCACCAGGCGGGCTGTCGCCGGTCGCGAACAGCTCGCGCACCGCGACGCGCCGCCCCAGAAGCCCGGGCAGCCCACCCAGCGAGACCCGGCACTGCGCGCGATGCGGCGCCAGGTTGGCCAGCAGCAGCCGGTGCGCCTGCCCGCCGCTGCCGGTGCGATCCCAGGCGAAGCTCACGAACCCGGCGTGCGACCCATTGCCGTGCCACGCCGGCTGCGCCGGCAGCAGCTGCCAGCGCCCCGCGCGCAGCACCGGGTCGGCCACCAGCGTGCGCAGCTCGCGGTAGAACTCCGCCAGGGCGCCATCGACCGGCTCCACCGGTGCGCGCCCGAGCTGCACCGGCAGCTTGCGCCGCGCCCCCTCGCGCTGGCCCTGGTGAACCAGGCGCACGCCCGGCAGCGTCAGCGCCACCAGCGCCGCGACCCGGTGCAGATCGGCTGGAAAATGGCTGGCCGCACGCGGCTCGTCGTGGTTCTCGATGAAGCGCACCGCGGGCGCGCCGCCGTCACGCGCCAGGTGCTGCATCAGCGCCCCGCCATCCCCGGCCAGCAGCGCGTCGTAGCTGTCCTTGTCATAGGTGTAGTCGAAGCCGAGCTGGCGCAGGCGCGGCCCGGTGCCCCAGTAGGCCTCGGCCAGGAACAGAAAGTCCGTCCGTCGGGCGCGCACGGCGTCGATCGCTGCGGGCCAGAACTCGCCCTGCGCCACGTCGTCCGCGGGCGGCGTGACCACGCCGGGCCGCTGCCAGGTGCGCGCGACGACATCGCTCAGGAGCAGCATGGCCATGTCACAGCGCACACCGTCACACTGCTCGGCCACCGCCAGCAGTTCGTCCACCAGCGCACGCCGGCTGCTGTGGCGCCGGTGATCGCGCTGTGCGGTGTCGGTCCAGGGCGGAAAGTAGGGGTCCCGCCCGCAGAAGATGCGCCGCCCGCTGGCACCTGCGACGAAGGTCTCGCCCGCAGGCGCGTCGGCCTCGGCCAGCATGAAGTGCTCGGGGCTGGCGCTGACCGCAGGGTGATCACAGGCGGTGTGGTTGGGCACGAAGTCCAGGATCAGGCCCACCCCGCGCGCGCGCAGCCGCGCCCGCAGCGCCGCCAGGTCGCCGGCGCCGCCCAGCAGCGGCGACACCTCATAGCGCGCGATGGCATACGGCGACGCCACGATGTCGTCCGGCGTCAGATCATCGAGCGCGCGCCGGTACTCGGCCTGCAGATCGGGGTGCGCCCGCGCCACCGACTCCGCGTGCGCCGACGGCGCCCACACCCCCATCAGCCAGACCAGGTCGAAGCCGTCGGCCGCGACCGCGTCCAGCACCCCGTCAGGCACCTCACCGAGGCGAGCCACCCCGAGCTGGCGCAGCCACACCCGCGTGTTCAGCTGCAGCAGATCGAGCGGCTCGTGCCCGCAGCCGCGGCGGGCGCCGGCCCTCACTTGCAGAACTCCGTCACCGCCTTGCAGAACACCTCGGTGGCCTCGAACACCGGCATGTGGCCGCAGTTCGGGATGACCTCGAGCCGGGCGCCCGGGATCAGCTCGGCATAGGCGCGCCCGTGCGCCAGCGGGATCAGCCGGTCGAGCTCGCCCCACAACACCAGCGTGGGCGACTTGATCCGCCGCAGCCGCCCGCGCAGCTTGGGGTTCTCGAAGTACGGGTTCCACGCCACCCGCGCCGCCGCCTCGGCCGCCTTCATGCCGAGCTCCAGCAGCTGCTCGGGCGCGTCGTCGAACGGCGGGATCAGGAGCTCGGCCATCATCGACGTGGGGTCCGCGAAGATCAGCCGCCGCATGTGCTCGTGATCGCGGGTGTGATCCCACAGCGGCTGCATCGGCGCGCCGTCCACGTGCAGCCCGGCGGCATCGACCAGCACCAGGCGGCGCACCCGCTCGGGCCAGCGACAGGCCAGCTCGGCGCCGATCCAGCCGCCCATCGACAGCCCGACCACGTTGACCTCGCGCCAGCCCATGGCGTCGATGAAGTCGAGGTAGTGGAAGGCCAGATCCTCGATGGAGTCGATCTGGTCGAGCCCCCCCGAGCTGTCGAAGCCCGGGTGCGCCGGCGCGTGCAGGTGGAAGTGCGCCGCCAGGCCGTCATGAAACGGCAGCCACAACGTTTCGCCACCAGCGCTGTGCAGGTACAGCAGCGGCGTCGCCGCGGGATCGCCACCGGTCAGCAGCTTGATGCGCTTGCCCGTGATGTCGACATGACGCTCTTGCATCACAGCGCGCTCCCGTAGCGGGCTCGCAGCGCAGGCATGACCTCGCGCGCGAACAGGTCCATGTTCTTGCGCGTCAACTCGGCCCCCAGCGTGCCCAGCTGCAGCAGCGCCAGCAGGTTGCCCGCGCCCAGCCGGTCGAGGATGCGAATCAGCTTGTCACGCACCGTGGCCGGGCTGCCCGCGACGATGAAGTCGCCCTTCTCGAGGTCATCCCAGCTCTCGCACGAGGCCATGAACTGCTTCTTCTTCACGGCGTCGAGGATCTTCAGCATCGAGCGCGGCGAGGTGTAGCCCGGCGGCGTGATGAGCAGCCCCTTGAGCAGCTTCTGCACGAAGTAGGTCACGTGGGGCTCGTACTCGGCGCGCGCGGCGGCGTCGGTCTCGGCGACATAGATGGGCGCCAGATAGCCGAGCTGCGACGGCGACGCGGTGTAGCCCTGCTTCTCGCACGCCTCGCGGAACAGATCGAAGTTCCTGGCGAACACGTCGAGGTGGAAGTACGGGATGCCCATGTAGGCGTAGCGCTTGCGCGCCACATACTCCAGCGTCTCCAGCGAACCGGCGCCCGGGATCCAGATCGGCGGATGTGGCGTCTGCAGCGGGCGCGGCCAAGGGTTGACGTAGCGCAGCTGCCAGAACTTGCCGCGGAACTCGGTCGGCCCCGGCTGCGTCCACGCCTGCATGATGAGATCGTGCGCCTCGTAGAACATGGCGCGCGCGTGGGTCGGGTTCTTGCCGTAGGAGTAGTACTCGGGCCCGCCACCGATGACCATGCCGCAGATCAGGCGCCCGCCCGAGATGACGTCGAGCATGGCCCACTCTTCAGCCACGCGGAGCGGTGGGTCGTACAGCGGTAGCGCGTTGCCGATCACGGCCAGCTTGACGCGCTTGGTGCGCCGCGCCAGGGCGGCCGCCATCAGGTTGGGCGACGGCATGTTGCCGTAGGCGTTCTGGTGGTGCTCGTTGACGCAGACGCCGTCGAAGCCCAGCGTCTCGGCGTACTCCAGCTCGTCGAGGTAGCGGTTGTAGAGCTCGTGGCCGCGCACCGGGTCGTACAGCGCGTTGGGCGGCCAGATCCAGGCCGAGTCGTGGCGCTGCTCGAAGTCGGCCGGCAGATGCGGCCAGGGCATCAGGTGAAACGCGTAGAAGTCCACGGCGGGATGGTACCATCGCCGTCATGCCGAGCTGGCGTGGGCTGACGCTGGGGATGGGGATGGCCCTGCTCGTGCTGGGCGGCGCGGGGTGCAAGAAGAAGTCGCGCGACCCCGGGCCAGTGACCGCGACGCCGTCGCCGAGTGTGACCGCGAGCGCCAGCCCGACCGCGAGTCCCAGCCCGACCACGAGTCCCAGCCCGACCGCGAGCGCCAGCCCGGTCGCGCTGCGCCCGCCCGAGCGCCATCGCGCCGCCGCCGGCGCATGCCCGGCCGAGAAGGGCAATCGCAACCCCGCCTGGGAGGGCTGCAAGTCCGACAAGGAGTGCGCCAAGGAGGTCGGCGCCGGGCGCCTGAACCCGCGCTGCAACGTGCGCTCGTCGTCGCGCGGACCGATGCTCAGCATCAACGTGTGCGTGTCCGATGGCTGCATGAGCGACGCCGACTGCCAGGGTAACGGCCCGTGCCAGTGCAACCGCACCGGCAACTACTGCGCGGCAGGCAACTGCAAGGTCGACGCTGACTGCGCCAGCGGCTTCTGCTCGCCCAGCGCCGCCGACGAGGGCCACGCCTGCGGCGGCCGCGACGCCGGCTTCTTCTGCCGCACCGCCAACGACGACTGCGTCGAGGATGCCGACTGCAAGCAGGTCGGCGACGGCGCAGACTGTGTGTTCTCGAACAAGGCTGGAAAATGGACCTGCGTCACACGCCTGCCCTGCCCCGTCGGCTGACCCGCGCGCGCGCCGGGGCCGTGCTCGCCCCCGCGCTCGCCATCGCCATCGCCGTCGCGCTGTCGGCGTGCAGCCGCAGCGGCAGCAGCAAGTCGCCGTCACCGTCACCGGTGGCCGCCTCCGACGCGGGCGCCGGCGCCAGCGCCCGCGTGCCCCCCGGCGACATCGGGGCCGGCATCGATCTGACCAGCACGCAGCCCGACCCCCTGCTGGTGCGCTACCTCCAGGACAGCGCCTTCCGCCGCGCCGAGCTGGAGGCCGCGCTGGTCAACCCGGGCAACCTGTACTCGCAGGATCGACTCGATCACTACGAGACCCGCAGGGCCGGCGACTGGGCCGAGATCGCCGAGTTCAACCCGCGCGTGGCCCCCATCCGCAGCGGCGAGCTCGACGCCCCCGGTGGTGCCCGCATCGCCAGCGGCCTGCCCGCCGAGGCGGCCGCGCTGACCATCACGCCCGAGATGCGCGCCGGCATCCCCGCCGCGCTGGTCGAGCTGGGTCGCCAGGCCTTCTTCCGCTACCCCGCGCAGCTGGTGTGGCACTTCGAGCCCGGGCTGCGCTCGCGCGCCACCGCCGCGCAGTATGGCTTCTGGGTCGACCCCGAGCGCGACGAGGTCGGCGGCGTCATCCGCACGCGGTCGACCGAGGGCACCGACGCCTTGGCGTACACCTGCGCGACCTGTCACGCCTGGCCGGTCGACGGCAAGCTGGTCATCGGCCTGGGCAACCCGCGCCTCGACCTCGGCGCGCTGACCGGGCAGTGGATGAGCGAGAACGGCCAGCAGCCGACGCCCGAGCTGGCGGCCTGGGGCCCCGGGCGCGCCGACGTGTCGACCCCCGAGGGGCGCGATCCGATCCGCCTGCCCGATCTGCGCTCGGTGCGCTACCTCTACCACCTGCATCACAACGGCACCCTGAGCCAGTTCAGCGTCATCACGCTGGCCATCCGGCTGGAGACGCTGCTGGTGACCGGCTTCGGCAAGGGGCTGCGTCCGCCGCGCGAGGCCGCGCTGGGGCTGGCGCTGTACCTCTTGACCTTGCACACCGAGCCGGGCCCGACCACCGAGGCCAGCACGCGCGGGGCCAAGCTGTTCACCGCGCGCTGCGCGAACTGTCACCGGCCGCCCGCGGGCGCCGGGCCGGCGGTGTCGCTGGACTCGGTGGGCACCGACGCGCACATCGGCCACTCGGCGTGGCGCGGCACTGGCAAGTGGCGGGTGCCGACCCTGCTCGGCGTCGCGCTGCGCCAGACCCTGCTGCATGACGGCTCGCTGACCTCGGTCGAGGCGCTGATGGATCCGGCGCGGACCCAGCCGGGCTACACCGGCGGGGTGCGCCCCGGGCCGGTGCCGGGCCATCGCTTCGGGCTCGACCTCGGCCCCGGCGAGCGTGGCGATCTGGTGGCTTACCTGCGCTCGCTGTGAACGTCCGCCCCGCGCGGGCAACCAACCGCTGTTCACGGTTGCAGAATTGCGCGCAAACCATGGTAAGGACTCGCACATGTCGGGGCTAGCAGCGGTGGTGTGGCCGGCGGGAGCGCCGCCTCGTCAGCGCATGCACGCGCTGGCGACGCTGCTCATCGACGCCATGGCGCACCGGGCCACCGAGGGCCGACTGCTCGACGACGTGCCCGGGGTCGGCGTGCTGGCCTTCGCGCGTCACGCCGCGACCACGCGTGAGCGCGACGCGCTGGCGGCCACCGGCTGGGTTGGCGGTGTCCAGGTGGTGGCG
>Ga0154020_10002153_pt1 | contig 23972 bp, 21 predicted proteins | sample Klosneuvirus_201_FD_109709 | JGI IMG/M metagenome (GOLD analysis project Ga0154020, IMG submission 109709) | Active sludge microbial communities from wastewater, Klosterneuburg, Austria - Klosneuvirus_20160825_MG | ecosystem: Engineered > WWTP > Aerobic digester > Activated sludge | place...
AAAATATAATTGGAGATGACTTCTATATTATCTTTTCAGATGTTTTAATACAGCTAGGATCCCATATACACCCAGATGATACGTCTATAGAGTAAATAGATGATTGTATGAGTGGTGATAAATTTAAATTTGCATCATGATTTCCAAAATTACGAAATCCCATTTTACTATAGGTTGGAAATTCAATTCCCATATAGTCTTTGGAATATATAAATAAGATTTAGTATATTCGAGTTATAAATGAGAAGAGAAAAAAAAATTAACAAAAAATCTGAAGAAAAAAGACTATTCTCTCTATGGAGAAAGAGATTGAGACTTTCTGATGCTAAAAGAAATTTAAATTTTGTTAAATTAGAGACTCCAATTAGATCTGGATATAAGAAATTTTTTGTCTTAAGAGAAGACTTTGCTAGAAGTAAAGATTCGCATATTTATCTATCTATCTTACCATATATACAGAAAGTCGTGTATAGTAGAAGTGATAAATTCTTATCTAAGGATTTTAAAACCAAGAAATGGATTGACATCCCACACAATCTATCTACCATCAATCATAAAACTTGGAATCAGATATCGAATGACCTGACAGAAAGTCAGAAAAATCTATTTGATATATTTTGGAGACAAATGTCAAATGCCAATGCCAAAATTGGCCGTTGGGAATATAGGTTGAAGAAACAATTCATGTTTGTTCCTAAAATAGAACCACACTACAAAACACATTCTATAATTCTGGACCCAGAATTAGAATCTGATCTTCAGAAAATAGATAATAAAATAGAGAGGGAATATTTGATGCCTAAGATCGGTAAATATTTTGGTTGGTCTAATAGGTATGATGATTATGACACCAGGAAAAATAGACTTATTGAACGTTTATATGAAAAAGAGGCAGCTAATATATTAGAATATAATCAATATGATATATAAGTAATGATAATGAAATTTTCATCTTTTTTAGAGAACATTAACCACTCATATTTTATACCAACTTATGAAGAGTGTAGAAAAATATGCGATGCTAATGATAATTTTATCTTTTTTGAATCAAAACATAATATCATGGGATATGATGTTTCTATATTTAGTTATAGATTGGCCTCATACTCACATTTTACAAATCCGGTTCCTGATTGTGATATAAAGGCTTTTGAAATGAGAGGATTGACATTCGTGTTCAATAAGGATGGGTCCTTGTATAATAGGTATTTGTTATTGGATAAGTTTTTTAATATTGATCAGACTCCTTGTTCAATGTATTCAGTTGTTAGAAACTTCAAAATAAAAAGCATTTATAATAAAGAAGATGGATCAGTTGCATCATTCATAAAGCTTCCAAATGGTAAGGTTATTGGCAAAAGTAAAGCTTCATTTGAATCTGACCAAGCTATTGAGATCCAAAAAATATATGATGAAGATGATCATATTAATAAATTTGTTAATTGGTCACTGGATAATGATATTGTTCCGATATTTGAATATGTTTCTCCAAATAATAGGATTGTCATACCATATTCAAATTCTGGTCTAGTGCTCTTGCGCCTAAGAAATAATACTACAGGATCCTATTTAGATATTAATAAGTACTCAAATAGGTATGATGGTATATCAGTAGCTCTTGAGCATGATCATACACTAGAGGACCTAATTGAACTTAAAAAGGTAATAGAGGATAAGGAAGGTTGGGTAGTTCAATTTGAAAATGGTAAGATGGCTAAAGTTAAAACTGATTGGTATATTGATCGACATCGTTTATATACTGAAGATATCAATAAGGAAAACACTTTAATATCTATGATACTCAATGAAACAATTGATGATGTTATATCCCAAATTGATGATGTTAAAAAAAATGAAATAGAATCAATTTCTAATAAAATCAATAAGTATATAAAATCCATTTCCGATGAAGTAGATGAGATATTATTGAGTTATGATGGATCTAAAAAGAACTTTGCTATATCAAATAATAAGAATAAATTATTTTCGATAGCAATTGGTATTATAAATGGTAGAAATAAAATTGATATGATAAAATCTAAAATATTATCAGATACTAAAAATTTAGTGGCTGCTAGAAAATGGTTATCTAAATTAGATTAATAATATGTTTCAGATGATGATACAGATGATGATCTATGTCTTTTTATTTTTCTAGCTTCTTTTATGTGGCCATTTCCTATTTTCCTATCATTTATTTTATTAATTTCTTCTATACTCATATTTCTTTTTCTATATGGAAAAATATGAAATGGTCTAGACGTATCATTTTTCTCAATGATTATTTGAGGTCCGTGCATAATAATGGACCTATCTGCGCAGGACGTTAGTATAATTATCAGTATGATATAGATATATTTCATGTATTATATATTATTGATATATACTCAAACCTTCTGAAACCATTGAAAACAAAGGATTTTTTGATATCAAGAACAAAATAATTTATATCCATATAAAGAAAAAAGATAATATATGGCAGTTAAGCTAATTTTAACACAAATAATGAAGAATGAGTCACATGTTGCTCATAGAATGCTCGACTCCATAAAATCAATAGTCGATGGTATATGTGTTATAGATACTGGATCTACTGATGACTCCATAGAAATTGTTAAGAAATGGGGAGAAGATAATGGTATTGAAACCCATGTTTTTGAGAGACCATTTGATGATTTTGAAAAGTGTAGAAATTTCTCTTTTGATAAAGCTCGGGAGGTTTTTCTTGGTAGAAATGATAATAATGTCTATTATAATTTTTGGTTGGATTTTGATGAGGTGTTGGAAATTTCACCAAGTTTCAATAAAAATAAGATAGATAAAGATCTATATATGTTCACTACATTCATAAATAATATGAAATATACTAGAAATGAACTTTGTAGATTAGATAAGAAGTTCAGATTCTATGGTCCAGTTCATGAATTTATTGTATCAGATGATCCAAATATTTCATCTGGGTTACTTGATGGTCTTTTAGTGAAAGTGCAGATGGATGGTGGGTCTTGGAAGGGGGATATACCATCAAAGTATTTATCACATGCTCATACACTGGAATCCTATATAAGTAAAGATAGAAAAGATCCTAGGTGGATATTCTATACAGCACAGTCCTATCATGATAGTGCTAATATACCAGATAATAGGGACGAGAATGAGGAAAGGATAAGAAGAAGTATTAGATATTATAAAGAGAGAGTTTCTAGATCAGATGGATACCCCGAAGAAATATTCTATTCTCAATATAGAATTGGAACAATGATGAAAGCTATGGAAGAGCCATGGAACTTATGTTTGAATGAACTTTTAAAAGCATATTCCTTTGATCCAGTTAGATGTGAACCAATAAAAGCAATAATAGATCACTATTTAAATGTTGGGGAATATAGTAATGCATATTTATTTTCTAAATTTGCTATGGTATCTTACCATAAGAAAAACCCTTACCCACAAAGACTATTGTTCATTGATGAATCTTTATATGCTTGGAGAATATTAGAGGCACATGCTGCTTCTTGTTTCTATACAAATAGGAAGGAAGAGGGTAGAATGGCCTTTTCTGAGATGGTTAATATATCCAAGGAGTCACCACATTTGTTTTCTCAAGAGGATCTTAATAAGATTCAAATGAATTCTGGAGCATATAAACAAAGTGTACCATCAGTACCTAACCCAAGTATGTCTCGATCTTAGTGTATTCAATATTCAACTACACGAGCATATCTTGGACATTTGAAATATTGGTTTTCTATTGATAGGGCATAATACATAATTGAATTTACACAACTATCACATTTATAACCACCCATTATTTTATCATTGATCAATATTTCAGCGAATATTAGAGATTGGTATTTTGATATTAAATTCGGATAGAATATTTCAGATTGTCCTCTTCCATTTTTTAATTCTGTCATGTCCAATCCTTTCAACTTATTACTAATTTTAATTATTTCCCTAGTCAACGTATCTTTATCAAAATTTGATTTTATTTCAGATGCTAAGGGAACTTGATTTAAACCATTCGACTTTAGAATACTATTTATTTGGGAAAGGGAACATTTACCATGTCTAGATGAGGATCCTAATATCTCAATATTGATATTTGATATCCCTGATGTATTTGATCGTACTGACATTTTATTTATTCCTGGAAATTTTGATGATCTTCTGAATATTGATATTTCCAGTCCTTTAGTAAAATCATTTGTGGATAGGTAGATTGATTCTAAATCAAAAGTTGGTCTTTCAGTAATTTTATTTATAACAATAGTTATATTCTCTTTAAAATTCGATACTTTTTTTAAAGATATTCCAACAATTCCCCTATTATTTCTACTATCGCCAAAATTCCTATCAATAAATGAATTTAGATCTGTCATAGTTTCTAACTTATCAATCTCATTGATGAATTTACCTTCCAGTTGTGAGTCAACAGACCATAGATCTGAGGGCGTCCATTTAGCCATATTGATGATCTTATTGAATGAATTTTTGCAACATTTTCTATAAGCATTTGTTAGAGATACTATAAATTCTGACTTTGATGATATTTGATGAAAGTTATATTTTCTATTACTTCCTAGTATACCTCTATCGGATATTAATCTATTCGATGTTCTTATGAAAGTAGTATAGTATCTTTTGTAATTTTTAATAATGTCAGGAGTTATTTCCAAAGATCCAAATACCATTTTGGTATTAGATATTCTTTCTAAATTTTTTGAATCATTTAAATGCTTAAGTAATAAGTTTTCATTTGGATAGAATTCTTGTTTGAAGCTTAGAATATGAGCCTGAATTGTTTCAACCACTTTTGTCTCAGTTGTTCCTAATGATGACCCACCTCCACCACTGAAATCAGATGTTTTTACTAGGTCTGATAACTTATACTTTTTTGACTTATCACCAATTTTTGAAAAAATTGGTTTTAGTTTTGAATTTTTTAAATTTCCTACTTTAAGATTTTGGGATTTCGATGGATCATATTTACCATATTGGTCAGTTATATCAACCTCTTTATCAATATCGATCTTCACCGAATCACCATCGATTGTTTCTATATCTTCCCCATTTTCTATTTTTCCTAAAAGAATATCCCCCCTAAGTGGACTATATTTAGTAACTTTAGGATCTGATCTTTTTGAAAGGTCATTTATAGTAAGATTAGCTTCTATAAATTTAGATAGTTTTTTTAGGATCATATCCTATATATTACCTATGGTATATCTAAATCTTTTTTCTATTGATATATTTAAGAAATGAATATCCAAACTCATTTCTATCATCTGATTTATTATAAGATGCTTCAGTCAACATCCAATTATTTTTTATTTTTGGGAAATAAGCATCTCCTTTCAAATTAGTATGTATAAGTGTTGATAATATTATATCAGAGGTGTCTAAAAATTCTTTATATATTTGACCTCCTCCAATTATGAATATATCACTTTTAATATCTTTAACTTGATCAATTGTCATAACTTCAATCCCATTTGAACTAAAGTTATTTGAAATAATAATGTTTCTTCTATTTTTAAGAGGAAATCCTATTGATTCAAACGTCTTTCTCCCCATAACTACAGTACCACCATCAGTTATTTCTTTGAATCTTTTAAGATCGGAAGATTGTTTCCAAAGTAGTTTATTATTATTCCCAATTACTCTATTCATAGAATAAGCAACCACAATTGTTATTTTACTCATATTTGATTTATTTCATGTATACTTTTTTTCTCTGAAATGGCTATAATTGATTTTGATATCATAGTATCGCAACTAATCACTGTTATTTTGTTTGATTCTTTTTCTTGAACTATGGTGTCTGATATTAATAGTTCTGATATTTTAGAATTATTTAGATTATCGATAGCATTGCCACTTAAAATACCATGTGTGGTTATTGCTCTTACAGATATAGCACCATTTTCCATTATTAGTTCAGATGCTTTTTTTAATGTTCCTAGAGTATCGGCCATATCATCAACAATTATTACATTTTTACCAGTGACATCACCGACAAGTTCCATTGAATGTATTTCATTGGGCTTTATTCTTTTTTTATTTATCATAGAAAATGTTGCATCTGGAAAGGATTTACAAAAATCAGATGCTCTTCTCACAGCTCCTTGATCAGGGGATAAAATACACATATTATCCAATTCTAATAATCTAATATAGTCTATAAATATCTTATTACCATTTAGATGTATGACAGGAACATTATAGAATCCTTGTATAGCTGAAGCATGTAAATCAATTGATATTATACAACTCATTCCTACTTTTTCAAGTATGTCTGCTAATACTTTAGATCCAATAGAGGATCTTAAATGATCTGATTTATCTTGTCTGGAATATCCCATATATGGAGATACTAATGTAAATGATCTACATCCAGATCTTTTAGCAGCATCTATTACTAATAATGTTTCCATTATTAAATCTGAGGAGCTAGTGTTGGATATAAAGAAGATGTCTTCACCTCTTACAGATTCTCTGAATAGGGGAAGAATTTCACCATCTGAAAATCTATCTATTTGTATTTTACCTAATGGGACATCTACCATTTCTGATATCCGTTCAGCTAAGTTTTTACTTTTTGAACCTGAAAATATTTTCATTTTTCTAAAATTTTTCTTTCATTTTCCAAATTTCTATTTATGGCTAAATTTGAATTAAATTTATCTGGGTATCTTTCTCTTAATTTATCAATATTAGTGTCAAGTATCTTTCCAAGATCTGTATTATAGACATTAACGAAATTAAATAATTTTACCATTATGGATTTAACTAAAGATGTAAATATTACATCACTTATTTCTTTATTGTAATAAAGTTTCTTTTTTAGAATATCCAATAATCTAAGAGAGTCGATAATTATTGAAATTATTATTTCTCTCGGATCCTTTTCAATAGGTTCCTCAATTGATGAACATAGGGTATCCATATTGAGTTCTCTTGATAATAGAGCCAAATACCAAAATATATCACCAGTCTCTTCTACAATATTGATGCTATCAAATTTATCATCTTTATAGTTTTCTAACATCTCATCCATCTCAGTCAGAATACCAATAACACCATGTAGTAGCTTTTCTACTACAGATCCACAATGGAATTCTGTGGATAATGTCCTTTCAGACTCCTTCAAATATTTAATCCAATTCATTTTTTATGTATTTTGATTATTATATCTTTAGTAAGGTCTTATGTTGAAATATATACAATAAATAATTCCCATAAATGGCATGTGGTTGTTGTACTTATGTGATCTATCAAGATCCAGTTCCTCCAGTTGGATTTCCAATAGGGATTGATGTGCAAGATTCAAGTTGGGTGACCATTGGTATGATACTTTATATATTTGATCCACAGGGATTGAATAACATTGGGTATTATGAAGTAATTGCTAATCCTAATAATACAAATGTTATAGTAGCTTCAAACTTAGGATATCCTGGAAATGCTCCACTATTAACTCCGATCCTACCAGGATATTTAATTTGCCTATCTGGATACCCTGGGTCTGGATCTACGGGATCTCAAGGATCTGGATATCAAGGGTTTCAAGGACCAACAGGTTCCCAAGGATTTGGATCTACAGGACTTCAAGGTTTCCAAGGATTTGGATCTACAGGACTTCAAGGTTTCCAAGGATTTGGATCTACAGGGTCTCAAGGAACAGAATCATCTAACTCATTAACATGGTTTTTTGATAATACAACTAACCCAGGTGATCTTGGTAATTTAATTGGGTATGATAATAGTGGATTATCAGATGTAGTATCTGATATTATATATTTAGATATATCTACTGCATCATATCCTAATAATTTAGATGTCACATCTTGGTTAGTTGCACTAGATAATCTATCAGGTCTAGGAAACATACCATATTTAAAAATAACTAATCTATCTGATCACTCACAATTTGGTATATTCTCAGTTAGTGATGTCTTTGCTGGAACTGGTTTCTATGGCATTGTGGTGTCTTTTATAGTTGGTAATGGCAATTTTGGTGGTGAGGTTTCTGTGTCATGGGTATATAATGGTATAGATGGGCCCCAAGGTGGTTCTGGATCCACAGGACTTCAAGGTTTCCAAGGATTTGGATCTACAGGACTTCAGGGATTCCAAGGATTTGGATCTACAGGACTTCAGGGATTCCAAGGTAATATTGGATCTACAGGACTTCAGGGATTCCAAGGTAATATTGGATCTACAGGACTTCAGGGATTCCAAGGTAATTCTGGACTTCAAGGAAGACAAGGATTTCAAGGTTTCCAGGGAAGGCAAGGTTTCCAAGGATCTGGATCTACAGGACTTCAGGGATTCCAAGGTAATTCTGGACCTCAAGGTTCCCAGGGATCTGGATCTACAGGACTCCAGGGTTTCCAAGGTAATTCTGGACCTCAAGGTTCCCAGGGATTTGGATCTACAGGACTTCAGGGCAATTCTGGATCTACAGGAGCTCAGGGATTCCAAGGTAATATAGGATCTACTGGATTCCAAGGAAATACAGGTCTTCAGGGATCTCAAGGTGTAACAGGATCTACTGGATTTCAAGGTTTCCAAGGATCTGGGTCTACAGGACTTCAAGGACTTCAAGGATCTACTGGATTTCAAGGACTTCAGGGATTCCAAGGTAGTGGTATAGTCTTCCATGTTAACCAAACATCCCATGGCTTCATAGTTGGTGATATATTAATGCACAATGGTACAGGATATGCAAAGTCCCAAGCTGATAGTGTTATTAATGCAGAAGCTATTGGAATTGTAGACCAAGTTTCGGATGTCAATAACTTCAGAATACTATTTTCTGGTATAGTAACACTATCAGGACTTACAGCTGGTACAGTGTATTTTCTAAGTGCTTCTGCTTCTGGTCAATATACTGCAACAGAACCTACTTTGGTCGGACAGGTATCAAAACCTTTATTCATTGCTCTTTCAGCAACCCAAGCTATTTGGAAAAATTATAGAGGAATCATATATTAAATATATATCGTGTCTCTTAAGATATAACAATAAAAATGGCAAACAGCGCATTTCAAACTAATGCATCATTACCAAATGTTCTTTACGAATATACAAGTAACTCAACATGGACCAAACCAACAGGACTGAAGAACCTTCTTGTGGTAGCCGTTGGCGCGGGAGGGGGTGGTGGTAGTGGGAATTGGAACTCCGGTGTTAATGCTCGTTCCGGGGGAGCAGGAGGTAGTGGTGGAGCACGGGTGGTGCGGAGGTTCAAAGCTGCTGACCTACCGGATTCTTTGATCATTACCATTGGTGCCGGTGGCTTAGGTGGAGGTGCTTCGACATCTACTACTGGTAATTCAGGTAGTGATGGTGACATTACTTCGGTAGGGACATTGGTTATTGCAGCAGCGGGTAGTGGAGGTATACGGGGGTCTGGTGCTGGAAACACGGCTACAACATTAGGCGCATCGTACTTAAGCTGTACACCTTCTACAATAACATTCGCGATCAGTGGTAGTAACGGAGGACGCGGTTCCAGAATTTCACCTGGTGCGGGGGTTGATGGGATGCGATCTTCGGCCTGCCCCGGTGGTGGTGGCGGCGGTGGTTATTCCTCAGGCAGTTACCCCGGTGCAGGCGGTGGTGGTCTGGATGACTTTGGGGGTTTTGTATCAGGTGGGACAGCGGGGGTAGTCGGTTCACCCGGCGGAGACGGCTTGCCGGACTTGGGACTTTACCTTCTCATGGACACCGACACACCAAGCACCATAGGTATAGGTACTGCTGGAGGCGGGGGAGGATACGGGAACAACTGCAATGGTGGTAGGGGATACAGGGGGGCTGGAGGCGGCGGAGGAGGAGGTGGTATTTCGATAGCTGGGGCTGGTGGTGACGGAGGATCAGGATTTGTACTTTTACTAGAGATATATTAACATGAACAAAAGAGTGTGTATGTCCGGTCATGTGTACGAGCGGGTAGGTGTATTAGCGGCTATGTTATCTAAGTGATAATTGTTGTTGGTGATACCCTTTTGGGCGAGCTACCGAAAGGATACTGAACGTTGTCCACATTGGCGATTGGTATGAGGAATTGGAGGGATTAGAAATATAGATAAATTTTATAAATAATATATAGACAATGAACCAATTAAGAAAGGAATCTCTGAAATTAAAAAATAGAATTGATAAAATAGCTAAGAAGGGAAAGGATAGCTATTTAGAATATTATTCTCTTGTTGATGAAATGGTATCTAATAGTAAATATGATCTACTAAAGCAGATGTTACTTCTTGATTATGATATATTTGGAGAAGATTTATCTGTAAATGATTTTAGGAAAATGTCTTGGCCTAAAATACTACTATTGACAAATACTAATCTACAAGAATCAAAAAAATCTCTCCAGGATTCATTTAACATATACCAAGTTGGAATTTGGTATCATAAAAATGATAATACCAAATTAGGGTGGGTTAAGGAGTCGGTTATTGGTGATAGAACATCCCTAATATGCTTCAAAGAAAGTTCAATATTCGGGGAAATGGTATTTCAAGATTGGGACTATGGTCTAGCTTTCAATGATAATGTAATTAATCTATATAGATTAGTTATTTTATATCTATTGGAAGACTAATCTGATAACATTCCAATTTTAGATATGCTACCAATGATCTCATCAGTTATTTCAAATTCAGACTTTTGAAAAATAACTGAATTTTTATTCAGTACCATATCAAATTCGGATTTTTTTACTAGATCATTAACTATATCAATAATTTGTTTAAAATTGTTATCCATCTCTTCTCTTTGATTTTCAGCAAAACTTACTCTGAATTCAGACTCAGATTCTGCTGCTTTGGACTGCAATTCACGCATTCTCTGTACATTTTCAGATTTTGTTTTATCATCTAAAAGTAGAGACCTTGATGAGTTGACTATCCTTTCCATCTCTTCTCTTATTTTATTCATTTTTAAAGAAAAATCATTTTGATATTTATCTAATAATTCCATAGAATCCTTATATGGTTTGTATTTATTCAGAACTTTCTCAAAATCAACTGTTGCAATTTTCATAACTATTTTTGTTTTTATACATGTTTATATACAATGTCCTGATGATTGTTCATTTAAAACATTTACCAATCTGAAATAATAACAGTATGATAGATGATTTAAAGAAAAAATTTGAAATTTTTAGGGATGATGATTTCAAATTTGAAGAAAGTACACACACTTATTTATATAAGGGAGTTAAATATATATCCGTCACGACATTATTGAGTAATTTCCATGAGAAATTCAATAGCGATTATTGGTCAAGAAAAAAAGCTGATGAGAGAGGAATTGACCAGAAAGAAATATTAGATGAGTGGAAAGAGAAAAATGATTATGCAAATAAGATTGGAAGTTCTTTACATAATTATGTGGAAAATTATTTTTTAGGTAATTTTCAAAAAATACCAACTAATGTTGATATTGTTGATCGAATAAATAAGTTTAATATTATTTTTGCTAATAAATTACATAAACTAGAACCAATTGCTCTAGAACTAAGAATATTCTCAAAGAAATATCCAATAGCTGGCACTATAGATTCTATTTTTCTCTATAAGGACGAATTATATATTTTTGATTGGAAATCAAATAAGGAATTTACTCATGATGATCACCCAAATGGTTCTTATCAAAAGCTATTGAGTCCATTTGAAGAGTTCTATAAAAACCATTTGAATGAATATTCAATACAAGTTAGTTTATATTCTTTGATACTAGAAGAATGGGGATTTAATATCAAAGAAATGTTTTTATTACATATCGGTCCTACTACAGAAGCTAAGATATACAGAGCAAAAGATATGAAGGATCATTTAAGAAAATACTTATTAGAATTTTATCCTTAAAGTCCAGTTGGCCCCGGAAATTTATTATCTAATGATAACAAATTTCCTAATTTATTAAATAGATCTTCGTGTGTTATTTCACCACTATCAGCAGATAGGTATAAATTTTTAATATCTTCCAACTTCTCCTTCGGTGTTTTTATTCGTTCTGGTATTTTTGGAGCATTTGGCCAGTCATTTCGGTCTATTTCTTCTGTATATGACTCACTGAACTTTTTTATTTGAACTTTTTTATCCATTTGAAAGATTCTTTTTTTATTTCTTTATCTATTAAAATAGATTTGTCGAATTTTTCACCATTTATTTCCCTCCAAGAATTATCATTTTTCAATCTCCAATCTGTTGAATTTTTGTCCATAGAAGTAAATACAATTATTGAAGATTCTTCTGGTAAGAACTCATCATGATATTCAGAGTAGAGGTAATCACCTCCCTTATATTCTGAAACAATATATTTTGATTTTAGTCTTGGGTCTGAGTGTATTTTTTTAAGATCTTTATCAAGTCTCCATTGTCCAGTGATTGAACATACATCACCCACCCTCTCCATAAGAGTATTTGATACAAATACACCATAAAAATCAGAGTATTTACAATCATCTCTTTCTCTAAACCCAGATATTATATTTCCACCAATTTGATCACAATATGTGCAATTTACCATATCACCATTGTCTAACTCATCTTCAGTGAAATATCGACCATAAAATGGGGCCCATATTTCTTCTTGTTCTATAATGCCATAATCGTCTCCACAAGTTCCTTCCAAAGCAAGAAATCCACCCCTTCCTTTGTTGTCCGAAGTTATTATACCAGTTGATGGATTATAATATCTTAATGTGTCTAGATATGGATAGTAATCGAATCTAAAAGTATTTAATTTTATACTAATATTTCCTAAATCAATAATTTTATCATCTTTGTCCTTGACAAGGATGCCGCCTCCTTTATACCCATGTTTATATACCCAACCATTAGCTTTGGAATATTCTTGAAATAAAGTATTATCAGAATCATCATTTGTATAAATCCTGTCCATAAATTTAGAACCATCTTCAAGAGTCCACAATAGAGCCCTGCCTTTTATTTTATCATGGTTATCTATAGATCTGAAAATAACTAGGGATACTTTATGTGGATTACATGTGTATATCTCAAACCATTCATCATCGCCTTCTCTCATACATGATGATCCTAATTGTCCCCTATCAGAATCATATTTTGTGTAGTGGTACCAATCAGATATCTCATCTCCACTAACAACTTCAAAATTAGAAAATATATTATTCAGTCTGTCAATAGTGGATTTCCATATATTCACAAATTCTTCAACATCCTTGTCTTTAAAATTAAATTTAATAGATGTTAAGATTGATCTTAGAGATCTGCCTATTCTTGTACTTTGTCGATTTTGCTTGAAAAATATACTATCATCCCATAATGCGGATAAATTGTTGATATTTATCATTATTGGGTCATATTTACTATCGTTAGGTACAAATTTAGCCCAAACTTTTCCACTACTCGGTGATGTCCATTTCTTTTCAACTTTGCCAATTTCACCAACTGGTATTTTTTTAATATCACTTTGATTTGGGAGTTCCATATTTAATTTTGAGTAATATTGTCTATTACCTTCTGATGGACTAAGTATATCAAAAGTATCAATTTTATATTCCCCATATTTCATCTTAGATGAAATTTCTTTATATTTTCTATCAGTTATAAAACTAACTGAATCGTTACCATCTTCTAGTACATCAAAGAAGTTATTTGTTATTGGTTTATCTTGACCTTCAATTTTAAGTAGTTCTTCAGCAATAGGATTTTTCATCCTGATCAATACTTTTTTAAATTGTGGAGAATAAGAAACCATAGATTCGTTAGTTAGTAGGGACATTACAAATTCCTCAAATATTTTGATATATTGCATAGATTATATATTAGAATTATAATCTATTATTTTGTTGTGGGATATGATTGGATTCGAACCAACGAAGTCCCAGAGGACACCCATGATACAACATGAGCTCTTTTGACCACTTAGATAATACCCCTTATATTTTAATCTTCGTTTATTTCTGTAGAAAGGAATTCTTTCCACATTGTGATCATATCATAATATTGATCTTCAGAAATATCTAGATTTTCAGAATTATTGATGTTTTCCATTTATTTGAGTGTGAAATTAGACTACAAATGTAATAAAAATATTTTAAATAATTCTGTATATTTTTCGGTTTTTTAGTTACCGATCACTAAATAATTTTTAGGTATTGTGAGAGATAGGCTCCTATTACTGAATTGTTTCATTCCACTAACTTCAAGTAATAGAACTTCTCTGATAAAATCAGGTATTTTCAGTTTGAATGTTTTGATTGGTATTTCGACCTCAGCAATTATTAATTTATATCCATTATCAAATTCATCAACTTCCCATATTAGATCTTTATCATAATATAAATGTCTAACCTTATTGATAAATTTTGAATCAAATTTTCCACTTAAACATTTATTAACAAATTTATTATAGAAATCCAAGGGAACATCCTTTTCATCCTCTAAATTTTCTATTTTAGAAATGCTCTTTTTAATAGTATGGATGTATTTAATGCCCTCTTTACCCTCCCATTTTCTTACCCTTTCCCATATTCCACTAGAATTTTTCAGGTAGAATTGATCGATTTTTATAGAATCAGTTGGGGGTGGTATAGGTAATGACTTAAGAAGAAATTTTCTCTCAATTTCAATTTTTGACATATCTTTTATATCTATAAAAAAGAAAAGGACCATTTCCATGATCCTTTTTTCTAAACTACTAAGTGAGAAGACAACAAAACAGCTCAATAATTTGGAATTACATAACCAATTTAATAATTATGTATTCGAAGGTTGAGGTTACACCTAATTGGATGGATCTTTCGTAGTATTATTTTTATTCACTACTTACCCACTTCTATTGCTAGAAGTATCCCATCAATCTCAATTACTTATGGTAATCAATCATATCGTGTTAGTCAAACTCGACCATTTATTCATCTATTCAGAGATGCCTCTCTAACTAAGTCTTGCGGACCTATAGACTTTCTGTGATCAAAACAACAGACCTTGCGAGTTTATTGTTTCCTAATTTATCATAAAGATATTAGGAATTAGAGACCTTTCGACTTTTACACGCCATGGAAATTTAGCTTGGATAAAAATTCCTTTTTTAATTGTTGATGACGATTCCATGGAATAGATACGTTTCTTTTGAAAACATAATACTAAACGCCACCATGTCAGTTTCCTGACGGTATAACATTCCTCCGAACGAATCATTGGAACTTCACACTGATAGAAACATTTTAAGAGTTGACTCTTATCACATTATATATCACTAGACCCTCTTTTAGCCTTAAGCATCAAGTACCACATTTGGAATACAATTAGATTCCTCCAATGATACTAAGAACCAAACCTCTTGATCGTAGTTCTCATACTCGGTCTATGTATAAATAAACTCTTACAAGTCGGATCTCTCCTTTATTTTCGTTACCGAATTTTATTTTTCTATCCGAAGATAGTGGATCTTATACAACCCATTTCTCAATAAGTAAAAGAACTAGTAGTCTGTACTGGATTCGAACCAATATATCTGAGAAACTCAGCGTCCTAATGTGATAAAAATCTAGATCTTCAAGCGAGATCCTCAGATTATCCAACACATTCTCATCATAAAGATGAGTCCATTAGACGAACAGACCAAATTATTAACATTACAAATATAGAAACTTTTTTCGAATTACCAAAATTTATTTCAATATTTTAGTAGTCTGTACTGGATTCGAACCAATATATCTGAGAAACTCAGCGTCCTGATAGATTCTATAATTTCTGATATCAGAAAAAACACCCAACATGCTAGAACTATCATCTTGTAAACAAGACACCATTAGACGAACAGACCAAATTATTAAAAGAACATTACAAATATAGAAACTTTTTTCGAATTACCAAAATTTATTTCAATATTTTTTTTGTGACTCGTTGTGGATATGAAACCACAATACAATTTTTTAGAATAATGAGAATGTTTACCATCTTTATAATGTTAATGTTTCTTGTTCTTGCGCTTTCCACGAGATCATTCTAAAAAATTTGTGTCTTTCTATTAAACGAACGAATCAAATTTCTTTACAAATATATGATATATTTTTCAATTTATCAAATTTTTAAAAAGTTTTATAAAACCTAGTATTGCTCGGTTTATTTGAGTATGACCAAAAATTGTCAACACACCCCCTAGTCCGGGGTTCATACTCTTCATCACATAGTTATTGTCAGAACTATGACTGGTAAGACTGAGTTTATTCTACACTTCCACTTGATCTGTTGTACTTAGAAGACCGTTGCCAATCTTTCATTCAAGCTTTGTGAATCTATTTCAAATATTGAGGAATATTATTCGTAGATCCCTTTCGGGTGAAACACTATATTTTATATAATGCCATAGACACTTCTAAACTCAGAATTGTGACTTTTATCAAAGTTTGACCTTCGAATTCCCTCAACTAATAATTTTATATTTCCATATAAATATAATTTCAATAGCTTTTTTGGATTCTTTACCTTATAGAGATAAAATCACAAATCCTTTATTTTCTAGATAACTACATATACATTTGGGATGTATCTCTCCATCTAAAACACTGAACAACTTCTGTATATCCCATACACATCTATGTTGTCCCAAGGATAAGTCTAGCTCCTACATGATTAACATCACTACTACTAGATCCTTGTTTTGAGTATAATTTTTCAATTTCTAGTTAGGTTATAATCTAGATTTAGATACCGCTCAACATCGGTCATTTCATTAAATTTTCAAAGAACTTTCAAGTTTTTTCCTAACTTGGAATATTTATACGATTCAATTTTAATTTGTTTAAAAAATATTTTAACTTTTTCGATTTATGGTCTTATCTATTGATACATCCCACTTGATCTTGGATTTATATGGACTATATTCGGATATATTATAAAAGGATGATCGAATCATATCCCTGAAGTAAATATATCCGGATATATAACATATTTTCCCATATAGTGGGTCAAATTTAGGGTGGTTGTCAATATTAAAATCACCATAAGAGTACATATTAAGTAAATGATGATCATTTGACAATACCATTCTTTTATTTTCAGGTAAATTATCTATAATCTCATTTCCCAATCTATCAGGAAATGCAAAAACAACTTTTAGTTCAATATCTTTATTTATCATTGGGATTGGGAAAATTTTCTTAATTAGATACATTTCTGAATTTTTCATATCAAAGAAAACACAGAAGTCTTTAGGTTCTGTGATGAATTTGACAAAAAAATTAAAAATGACTTCATTAATCTTTAGTTTGTGTGTAGTTCATTAAAACTCTATTGGATCAAATATGCGTTGATTATTAAAATGACTATTTCCCCAAAGATCTTGATATTTTGGACTTTTTTTGGATTTGGTCATTTGATCTAACCTTAATTTTATTTGATCTGGATCCATTCTTGAAAGATCACTATAGATATTATCACGTAGATCTTCCCTCCATATCGATTCTGATGATAGGATGTGTGATGATAGAATTTCAGACCAACAACAATTGTGCACAGAGGTTCTAATATATCCAGACAGGGAATTTACGACAATGGAATCTCCTTTATATATCCAATTTCTTTCAATATCATCGAATGCTAGATAGTCAATGCCAGATGTATACCCATCTGGTAAAGTTAGACATTTATATCTATCAGAAGAACCGGATGTGTCAGACATACTTTCAGGGATGTGATTGTATAATATATTGTCTTTGGTATCTAACCATTTGAATGTATCCATATATGGGTAGAATGTAAATATTGATTCTTCTAATGGAATACCAACTTTTAATTCAGGGATTGATCCTACTCCTTCAAATTGAAGACTATTTGCCCAGTTTTGGTACTTTTTATAAACATATCCATTATCATGTGCCCAATTCTTAAAATAATGTGAATACGATTCATCTTTTATTGTATAAATACGATCCATAATTTTATAATCTTTACTATTCCATGTGAAATCCCATAGTATAGATCTTCCGATGATGAGTCCATTTTTATTTATCATACATAACATAGATACAGATTTATTTTTCTCATAAATACTAAAGTATCTTTGGCATTTTTCATATTTCATACAAGAAATTCCTAAAGAACCACTTTGGGAAGCATATTTAGATTCAAAATACGAGTCTCTAATAGACTCACCTTTTAATATTTCGAATTTGAATTCTTCTTCTAGTGATAGTGATCTATATTGATTTGAAAATGATTCTATTGATTTGGGATCCATCCCAGATAGTATTTTACTTACAAAAGATCCAGGTTTACAACAAAACCTACTTGGAGATGTCCAAAGACATTCCCCCCTAGAGGCTAGTAATTTAATTCTTTCGGGAGTTAAATATGAAATTTTACTGGAATCCGATTCTGATATTGATAAATAATCTACATGATTATCTATTAGAATCTCTTTGTATATTCTTTCATTCGAAAGAATTCGGGCAATTTCAGAAGTTCTGATGAATTTATTCAGAAAATTCCTAAACTCTACAGATGAATTAATTGTTTCAGTTTTTCTTTCGTATGGCATTTATTTTAAGGTGTTTAGTGTAATTATTCTTATGTCAGATTCATTATGAAGTTTTCTAATAGAGTAGAAAAGTTTTTTCCCTTCATTTGTCAATTCTTTGAATGTACATACCCATGACTCAGTATCGCTTTTATTATTAAAACAAATATTAGACCATCCGATTAAACAACTAGAAAGTAATTTAATTGATTTTCCATTTTTAAATATTAGATTATCATCATTTTTTTCTATTAATGATTTTAAAATATTTTCTTTATTTGATAGGTTAATTCTAGATTGAAAAATTGTAAAGTCGTCTCCAGCCAATTTTGAATTTGTTGATATTCTAATATTAGAAGTTCCTAAAGTATTTTCTTGTACATCAAAAGCTATTAGATAAACTAAAGTTGATCCAATTTTTGATATTTTAATATCTTCCCTATTTATGGGAAAATTAACAAATCCTGTAATCTTACTCATGATAATAGACTATCCAAAATTTGATTACGAATTGCAAATTGGGTAATTTCTGATATCTTCTCGGTCTCTCTTCTTATTACATGAGAGTCTTGATCAGAAAATAATTTCATATATGTGTAAAAGACAGAAAATGCATCTAAATAAAAATCACTACCATCAGTATTGAGATCCCTAGATGGGACTTTTAAAATTTTTAATTGATCTTCATGCAGGCAATATCTATTTAAGAAATAGTTTTTAAATGAGTCAAATTTCATATGATTGACATTTACATCAGGGTCATTAACAATTATTTTTTTGATATTTGATAGTAATACCTTATGTCCAACAAGAGACCTCATCATATCAATTTGTTCGGAAAAAACCTCATCGTTAATGTTCTTGATAGACTCCTCAGCTATTTCAGTAACACCATTTAAGTGTTTTTTGGATAATCCAATATTTTTTATTATATAAATATTATTAGTCTTTGAGAAAAGACCTATATTAAAATTCAATTTTCTTGATCTATCTGATGAGTTTAGAATGAAGAATGATTTTTGGAATCTCATCTCATTTATTTCAACTTCATCACTTAAAAGAATTAGTTCTTGTACTCCCTTTTTAACATAGAAAAAATATTCACTTATTTTAAAGTTCTTTTCTATCATATCAATTTTTGATCGAAGGTATGATTTTATATCAAATACCTCATATCTTTTAGAAACTTTTGCAGTTGATATCACATTATTTCCAAATTTTGTAATTACTTGATTTCCTACTCGATCTATGGATATCTTATCAATTTTCTCAAAAAGTGATACTTTATCGTATTTTATGTATTGTCGGGTCATTTTTACTTAATTTCACAATGGTTTTACAAATATAACGATAATTTTATAATTAAGGTCAATATTTTAATATATACTTCAAATAATATAAAGGAAGTTAATGCCATTGACATCATCGTCTTTCCCAGTGGGGCCATTGGGTCCTCCAAATGATACAAGTACAGACTATTTGTCTAATGGTAGCTTACTTTGGTCTAGGTTTAAATGGGATCCAAATCAACCATATAGTGATTGGGCAAGTGTGGTTGCAAAAATACCAGATAATAATACAAATTATATAACAGCTGGCGCTATAAGAGATCCTTTATGGACATTATGGAATCTAGTCGGATATTCTATCAATTTATCACAAAGCATTCCATTAGGAGCGACTGGTGTTCAGGGATTTCAAGGAGTAATTGGGTCACAAGGACTGCAAGGGTCTAAAGGATTTCAAGGAGATATTGGATCCCAAGGAGGACAAGGATTACAGGGTAGACAAGGATCAATTGGATTGATCGGACTAACTGGAATTCAAGGAGGAACTGGAATTCAAGGTAATACAGGGACTCAAGGATTTATAGGTAATCAAGGACCAATAGGTCTTCAAGGGATACTTGGTGGGACTGGAATTCAAGGAGGGACTGGAATTCAAGGTAATACAGGAACTCAGGGCTTTCAAGGAGTGACTGGACCAATTGGACTACCAGGTGTTGGTGTTCAGGGACTTCAGGGAAACACAGGGACTCAAGGTTTTCAAGGTCATACAGGTTATCAAGGATCAGTAGGTCCAACAGGTGTTACTTTTTGGGGAGGTCCTCAAGGAGAACAAGGATTCCAAGGATACCAAGGTCCAACAGGGACCCAAGGTAATACAGGATATCAGGGCAATACAGGTATTCAAGGACCTACAGGGACTCAAGGTTTTCAAGGTCATACAGGTTATCAAGGATCAGTAGGTCCAACAGGTGTTACTTTTTGGGGAGGTCCTCAAGGAGAACAAGGATTCCAAGGATATCAAGGTCCAACAGGTGTTACTTTTTGGGGAGGTCCTCAAGGAGAACAAGGATTCCAAGGATATCAAGGTCCGACAGGTTTTCAAGGTAATACAGGTTTTCAAGGTAATACAGGAATTCAGGGAATAACAGGTGCTAGTGGATCATCAGCATTTACATATACAACATGGGGACAAAGTATGCCACCATGTGGTGGTACAATGTCTCTACAAGTTGAAGATTCATCATGGGCATCAGTTGGTCAGATAATATATGTTGGTCCATATATTGGATATTTCCAAGTAACTGGTCCAGTTATAACAATAACTGACCCAGATGTTCTTCAGGTTACAAACTTATGTTATCCAGGAAATGTTCCACCAGGAACATATATACCACCAGCATCTACTGTAAGTCCAGCTGGACTTATAGGACCAACAGGTGCTACTTTTTGGGGTGGTCCCACCGGGGATATAGGACCTCAGGGATATCAGGGATATCAGGGACCAACAGGATTCCAAGGAATTGATGGTGCTTTTGCTGGAATAGGTTCCACTGGTCCAACAGGATTTCAAGGGTATCAAGGACCAACAGGAATACAAGGTATAACAGGACCAACAGGTGTCCAAGGATTTCAAGGATTTCAAGGGCATCAAGGGCCAACAGGAATACAAGGTATAACAGGACCAACAGGTGTCCAAGGATTTCAAGGAAATACGGGTCTACAAGGAATTGTTGGGCCAACAGGTGCTACTTTTTGGGGAGGTCCTCAAGGCTTCCAAGGCTTCCAAGGAGTCACTGGGCCAACAGGTGCTACTTTTTGGGGAGGCCCTACCGGATTCCAAGGTTATCAAGGACCAACAGGACCACTTTATATACCTGTTGGAAATCAATTATGGGTTGATAGTATTTATGGAAATGACTCAACTGGATTAAGAAATAGATTCGACCAACCTTATTTAACATTATTTGAAGCTCAGAAAAATTCAATTTGGGGAGATACTATTAATGTTAGAACAGGAACATACTCAAATGATTATATGTTGGGTAAAAATGGAGTAAATTGGGAATTACAAGAAGGTACTAAGATCATATGTAAAACAACAGGAGTTACATCTATTAATGGGCATAATTGGTTATTTGGAGATTATGATAGAGTATTAGCAACTTTTTCAGCTATGTCATATGAAGTCTCAGGATTTGCTAAAATAATAGGACCTAAAGGACTTTCATATTCCAATGCTTCAGTCTATTGTGAAGTAACTGAATCTATTATAAGATTCAAAGATGCTTTTATATCAATGAATACTGATATTTTATCAGGGAATGTTTTAGCTCCTGGTCATCCAATTATCATAAATTCCAGTGGAATTGAATATTTGAGAGATGAAAGTTTCAAATCTGGTATAGGGGTATCGGGAACGGGAACACCAGCTGTCTTTAAGGTAATCATGGATCCCGATGATGAAAGAATTTATATCGGTGGTTCTTTCACTAAATATAATGACTCTCATATTGGTACCCATTTAGAGCCAATTCAATCAGGTGGTGCGGTGGGGACTTCAATTCTTAATGGTCATTATACACTACCTCCATTAGTGAGGGTATATAGTGATGGTTCAAAGGATTTTAAATTTGATAGAGTTTTACAACAATATACTTTTAATCAAGGACTTTATCCATCAGAGAGTAACAGGACAAGTATGTCAACAGTCACTGAAGTAAAAATGTTTAACGATGATATATTTTTTGGTAATAGAAGCCAAAATTCAAGATCTTTACATAAATTTAAAAATGATAGGAAGGATCCTATTTTTTCACTACAGTTACACCCTGATTTTTGGTCTATTCAATCCAATTCATTTTTTGATATTGATTCTGATGGTAACTACATAATAGGTGGTAGTAGTCCTTCCGGTTCAACGGGTCCATTTCTAAGAAAAATTTCTTCAACTGGTTCTACAATAAAATCACGTTCTAATAATGATTCTTCAGGTCCTCTTGGATATGTATCACATGCTACATATTCTATCTTCGGTGTCACACCTAGTGCTTGGCCTGGTGGATGGTCAGTTCCATCTGGAATAAGGTTCTTTCAGCCAGATGTTAGTTATGTATTGTCTGGTGGTGTTAGATCAGATGGTAATATCTTAGTTGTTGGGTCATTTACAAGTTCATCATATATTAGGTTGTTATACCCACTTGAGTATCCTGATACGAATTCAAATAAAATAATGGAGGTGGGTCCAAATGGTCTATATACAAGGTTATTTGACCCATCAATAAATGAGGGGTTTAGTGGTGGCAGTGCCTCTAATCTACCTACTATTCCTGGAAATGGAGCTCTCACATGTCATATATTTAAAGATCATTCGACAGTAGTAGATGATACATCAATAGTTGGTGGAACATTCCTAGTATATGGAGTAAGTGGTGTTACATATTCAGTTGGTAGAATAGTTAAATTAGGACCAACATACACAATAAACACAACATTCAATACAAATATTGGATCAGGATTTAATGGTTCTGTTCTTTGTATAAAGGAGGATAATCAAGGAAATCTATTGATAGGTGGATCATTCACATCATTTAATGGTATTCCAGTTGGGAACATAGTAAAAATAGATACAGATGGTAATATATTAAGTGATTTCAATGGTGGATTTAATGGTATTGTTTATACAATTGAAGTGCAGCCTGATAATAGAATAATTGTTGGTGGTAGCTTCACTATGTATAGAGGAGAGTTAGCATTAGGTATTGTTAGATTAGGTCTATCTACTTCGATTGGTCTCCACCAATGTGTATTAACCTCATTTACAGAAAGACCATCAATAACAGCAACATCTTCAATATACCCAGCTGTAGTATACTCATATGACACTCATGTCGATAATGGATATGACAATGTTGTTATATATGGTGAAGTTACAAAAGATGTTGTTAGATCAGTTCCTTACTTAGAGATCAGGAACTGTGAGATGGCTAGAGATATAGATACAGATCTAGGTCAGGTTCTTATAAGAGATGTTGATAGAAAAGTCAGGTATATGGATATAAATGATATATCCGGTGATACGGGCTCACAGGGACCCATGGGACCTACTGGAGCTACCTCTTGGGGAGGTCCTCAAGGTTCTGTAGGACCAACAGGTGT
>Ga0154020_10002154_pt1 | contig 23967 bp, 17 predicted proteins | sample Klosneuvirus_201_FD_109709 | JGI IMG/M metagenome (GOLD analysis project Ga0154020, IMG submission 109709) | Active sludge microbial communities from wastewater, Klosterneuburg, Austria - Klosneuvirus_20160825_MG | ecosystem: Engineered > WWTP > Aerobic digester > Activated sludge | place...
CGCGATCGCACTGTCGCGATCCGGCGCGCGATCTCATCGTGCGCGGTGGTCTCGTTCGACGCACAGCGCGTGCATCGAGGCTCTCCGTTTCGATCGGCGCCGGTGCCCACAGCAAGCTGCACTCGCGTGACAGCTTCGTTGCACGGCGTGCGGTGGCTGATCCGGTCGGCGGCCAGTCGCGTTGCAGCGAGGTCGTAAGACACCGGCACTGCACGAGCCCGATCTGGTCTGCACATTGCTGACGCGTGCAGCCATGAAGAGTGTCCGGCTGATCCTTTCGTCGCTGCTGGTGGCTACTGCAATTGCTCCGCTCGGTGCGTGCACCGACATGGAGCAGGAGGACGGCGAGGACCTCGATGGCGACGGCAAAGCCGATGGCACCGCGTCGGGGGTGTCCGCGGACAACCTGAACGGCCTGTGGGATGGAAAGCTCGGCACGAAGAAGGTGAACGACCTCGTGATCCGTTCGTGGTCGGCGGTCGGCATCGAGATGGAGCTCGACGGCAAGACGTACAAGCTCACACGGGCGAGCAACAAGCTGACCGGTGAAGGCATCACGCTCGACATCAAGCCGAACAGCGCGGGACAGCGCGACGATCAGATCAGCGGCAAGCTCGCCGGCAAGACGCTCACGCTCAAGCGCGACATCGAAGTGAAGGATCAGCTCACGCTCGAGCTGCCCAAGGATCGGCCGTATCGCATGTGGCTCCGCGATCAGCTGACGCCGATGGCGCAGCAGGATCGCGAGTCGTACATCGTGCTCGACGCCGAGAAGATCAAAGACTTCATGAAGAGCACCGTGCTGTTCCAGGCGGGCTCGTTCCAGCGCAAGTACATGAAGGGCGCGAATCGCGCGGCGCAGGACAAAGAGTTCCTCGCGATGATCGACGACATGGACGGACTCGAGACCACGCCGCGCGCGGCGATCTCGGATCCCGTGTTCTCGAAGGCGGTGAAGGATCACCTGAAGGACACGTCGCTCACGGGATTGGCGCTCGTGAACTTCAACCTCTACTTCACGACGGGTGCCGGTCGCTCGATCATCTTGCCGTTCGACGACGAGACCTTCGCGTACTTCATCACCGATCGCCCGAGCCGCGCGGAGAAGCTCGGCCTCGTGGTGATGGACACGCCCGCGCATGGACCGCTCGCGAGCACGTTCGGTCGCCAGCTGCTCGACCTCGGCGAGATGGCCGCGAACGACAACGCCGACTACGCGAACGCGATGATGCAGCTCCTGACGAAGTCCGATCCGAGCGGCGTGCGCAACCTCGACAAGTGGGGCAAGTCCGCGCTGATCGATTGGTTCGCGGTGATGGCGATCGAGGACTACCGCGGCACCGCGTTCGGCAACGCGAACCTCGGCTGGGGCTACAACATCACGAACACGCAGTTCTTCGGACTCGTCGCGCGCGCGCTCGGCGGTCAGGTCATCGTCGGAACGCAGCTGCGCCCGGGGACGCCGTCGTACGCGGATGTCCTCAACAGCGGCAACGATCTGCAGGAGTATCAGGACATGGCCAAGCTGAAGAAGCTCGCCACCGACTACCTGCGGGCGTCGCACGCCGATGTCGTCACCGAGGTCGAAGCGTCGCTGAAGGACATCGTGCCGGCGACCGAGCTCGACTCGCGCGCGAAGGCAGACATCTTCCACCTCGTGTGCGCGAACCTGTACGACGCGCAGGGCCGCATGTCGACGCTGACCGGTGCCAAGGCGGATCGCGTCGTGCGCGCGGTGTCCGCGCTCGTGCAGCGCCTCGGCGAGAACGCCGCGGGCTTCGAGGCGTACATCCTCGCGCACGGCATTACGAAGTCGAGCGAGCCCGCACCGAAGGCGACCGGCTTCTAGCGGAGCGAGGCGAGGCTTACAGCTTCTCGGCGACGAAGCGCCCGCCGACCCAGCGCCACGCCGCGGGCGGCTCCGCGGTGCGCAGCGTCGATCCGTCGACATCGACCGGCGATTCCGCCGTGACGACACCGATGCGCAGCGGCAGCCCTTCGCGCAACGTGTACGCGAACGCGCCGAACACGTGCTGCGCTTCGTCGGGATGTGTCGTGCGCATCTCGAACGGGATGATCGCTTCGTCGTGGTTGTCGCCGTCGAGATCGACGAAGTGCGCGGGCGCGAGGACGAGCGAGCCGTCGGTGCCCTTCGCCGTCGGCGATTGATCCGCGCGCATCTCGCCAGCGCCGTCCTCGACGATCCGGAACACCGCGCGACCGTCTTTCGCGGTGACCGAGCCGAGCGTGGACAGCTCGTAGCTCTGGTTGCGCCAATCGATCGTCGTGACGTCGGGCACCACGATCGCCGAGCCCGTCGCGGGCGGCGGCTCGCTCGCTTGTTCCTTCGGTGCGCGACGATCGCACGCGGCGATCAACACGAGCACCGCGAGCCGGTTCATCGCGCCAGTTGCTCGACGAGCTGCGCGCCGAAGCTGTCGGGGACGTCGGGGTCCGGGAGGTTTCCGTAGATCGCGCCGATGTCGCGCATCGGGACGTCGTCGTTGCCGGCGCCCGTGCCGTACTTCAAATACGGATCCTTGCGCAGCGAGACCTCGCCGCCGCTCTGGCCGATCGAGCGAATGAAGCCCTTGTGCAGCGCGGTCCCGACGCGCGCGGGGCAGCGGCACGGGTTCATGGGGTTCACGTGCTCGCACCGCGGCGCGAGGTAGTCGCCGACCTTCTTGCGCGCGCGAGACAGCCGCACCTTGTACGCGCTCTCGGTGATCGCGAGGCTCTTGGCCGCGGCTTCATCGGAGAGCTTCAAGATGTGGCAGACGACGAACGCGGCGCGCTCGCCGGGCGGCAGGCAGTTGATGACCGAGGTCATGCAGCCTTGCTTTAGCTCCCACAGCAGGAAGTCGCGCTGGGGATCGCTGAGCGACCGCACGACATCGGTGCGCGTGGCTTCGTTGCGGAGCGTGTCGTCGAGGATGTCGAAGTTGACCTCGGGCTGGCGAGGCAAGCGCTCCTCGAGCATCTGGTTCGCGAGACCGAGCAACCAGACCTCGGCGTCGCCTGCGGCGGCGGGCTTCGACTCGATCTGGGCGGCGGCGGCGGCGAAGATGTCGGCCAGGTACCGCTTCGCGCGATCGTGGTCGAGCGTCAGGCGAAACACGAAGTTGTACAGACGCCGCCAATGGGGCTGCACCAGCGCAGTCAGCTGGTCCCGATCGAGCGTGGCTGCCATCACCACCGATGGTACACCAGCCACGCGCCGCCGACACTCGACGGCAGTCCGGTGCTACCGTGCGAACGATGCTCGGGAGGTTGGCGTACGCCGTCGGCTTAGCCGTCGCGATCGCACTCGCGAGCTGTTACGACGTCCCCCAGCCCGAGTGCGGCTTCACCTGTGGCCCGCCGGCGGTGATCGGAGGCGAAGGTGCCTGCCCGTCCGGGTACATATGCGCCGAGCAGGACAATCGCTGCCATCGGATCGACCCGCCGTTCACCGACCCGTGCCCCGGGGACGCGGGAACCCCGATCGATCTCACCCCGCCGCAGGTCGACTACCGATCGCCCGCGCCGGGTGCGACCGATGTCCCCGGCACGACGATGACGGTCGAGGTCGGGTTCACGGAGCCTGTCTTCGGCATCGACCAGACCACGTTCACCGTCGAGGATCCCAACGGCGTGATCCAGCAGCTCGACTTCTTCAGCGGACCCGACGTCGTGAATCGCTATCAGTACGTCACGCTGATCCCGCTCGCTCCCGAGACCGCGTTCACGGTGCGCCTCACCGCCGGCATCCGCGACGGCGCCGGGAACTCCTTGGTCCCGGAGGAGTGGTCGTTCACGACCGTGGCCGACAACACGGCTCCGATGGCCACGGTGCAGAACCCGCTCGGCATGACCAACGTCTCGATCAGCACGACGATCGACGTGGTGTTCAGTGAAGTGGTCGTGGGCGTCACCTCGTCGACGTTCACGCTCAGCGGACCGAGCGGGCTCGTCGGCGCCAACATCACGGCCTTCTCGCCGACGACGTCCGCGTCGCTCGATCCCTTCGTCAACCTCGCACCGAACACGCAGTACACGATCTCGCTCAGCACCGCGATCACCGACTTCGCCGGCAACCCGCTCGTGTTCACGCCGGTGCAATTCACCACCGCGGCCGACACCACGCGGCCACAAGTGACGAGCACGAACCCGGCGAGCGGCTCGACGAACGTCGGCGTGGGCGCCGCGATCAGCGTCGGCTTCACCGAGCAGGTCACGGGCATCAACAGCACCACGTTCACGCTGACGGGTCCGTCGGGGTCGGTCACGGCGAACGTCACTGCCGCAGCGTCGAGCGCGTCGCTCGATCCGATCCATCAGCTGCTGCCGTTCACCGCGTACAGCTTCGCGCTGTCGACGGCGATCGCCGATCTCGCGAGCAATCCGCTGATCGCGTTCACCGGCACGCTCACCACCGGCGCCGACACGCTCGCGCCGAACGTGATCAGCCGATCGCCGGTCAACAATTCGACGAACGTGCCGGTCAACACGACGGTGGTGGTCGGCTTCGACGAGGACATCACGAACGCGAACGCGACGACGATCCAGCTCGTCGCGGGCTCGGCGGTCCCCGCGACGGTCGGCTATCAAGGCGCGCCGATGTTCCGCGCGACGCTGACGCCCTCGGGGCAGCTCGCACCGAACACCACCTACACGGTCGCGCTGTCGTCGACTCTTCAGGATTCGAGCAACAACCTGTTCGGCACGCCGCCGACCGTGTGGATGTTCACGACCGGCGCGGACACGATCGCGCCCGCCGTCGCGTCGACGGCGCCGGCCGACAACGCGATCGATGTCCCGCTCGACGCGACGATCAGCGTCACGTTCGACGAGCCCGTCACCGGCGTCGACGGCACGAGCTTCGTCGTGATGAACGCCGGCACCGGAACACTGGCGTCGTCGAACGGCGACCGCACGTGGACATTCACGCCCGATGCGGCGCTCTCCGCGAACACGACGGTGACGATCATGCTGACGATGGCGATCGAAGACACGACCGGCAACGCGCTCGTGCCGTTCGCGTTCGACTTCACGACGTTGCCGTAGCTACGAGACTTGTAGCTTCGGCTTCACCGGCGTGGGCGACGTGGGCGGATCGGACTCGACGAGCCCGACGCGCCCCGTGCTCTCGCCGCGCGGATCCGAGAACTTCGAGAGCTCGCGGCTGACCTCGGCGCAGAGGTCCGCCTTCTCGCGATACGGCATGAACGCGCTCTTGAACCCCGCGATGATGATCTCTTTGATCGTCGCGAGCGACCAGCCGTAGTGCTGGTGGCAGAGATAGAGCTCCTTGGTCACGGTGGTGTCCGACATCAGGCGGTTGTCCGTGTTGATCGTGACGCGCAGGCCGTAGTCGACGAAGAAGTCGACCGGATGCGTCTCCCACGAGCTCGCCGCGCGCGTCTGCATGTTCGACGACGGGCACACCTCGAGAGGGATGCGGTGATCGTTGCAGTAGTTCAAGAGGTCACCGCTCTCGATCAGCCGCGTGCCGTGACCGATGCGATGCGCGCCGCACTTGTGGATCGCTTGGTGGACGCTATCGGGTCCAAACGATTCGCCGGCGTGCGCGGTGCAGTTGATGTTGTTATCGATGACGAGCTGGAACGCCTGGCGATGGACCTTCGCCGGGTTGTTCACCTCGCTGCCCGCGAGATCGAAGCCGACGACACCGTGGCTCTTGAACGCGACGCAGAGCTCCGCGATACGCAGGCTCGACTCGGGTCCGAGCGATCGGATCGCGCACAGGATGACGCCGTAGCGAATGCCGAGCTCGCGCTTCGCGGTTCGCAGTCCGCGCAGCACCGCCTCGACGACCTGCGCCGGACGCAGGCCCTCGCGCACGTGCAGCAGCGGCGAGTAGCGCACCTCGATGTAACGGACGTTCTCGCGGTGCGCGTCTTCGGCGAGCTCGTACGCGGTGCGCTCGAGCGCGGCCTCGGTCTGCATCACCGACAGCGTGATGTCGAAGGCGCGCAGGTAATCGTCGAGCGATGCGACCGAGTCGCCGGCGGCGAGCATGCGGTGGAGCTCGCCCCGATCGAACGTGGGCAGCTTGTTGTTCTGCTTCTTGGCGAGATCGAGGACCGTGTCGAGCCGCAGCGAGCCGTCGAGGTGGCAGTGGAGATCCGTCTTCGGCAGCGCGTGAAGCAGATCGATCGGGATCTCGGTCGGAAGCTCGGGCGGCATCGTCGAGGGACTATATCTTCAGTCGCCGAAATGTCGTGACGAGATCGCGGCCCGTTGTGCGGCGCTCGCTACAACATGCGTGTAGCCGCGATCACGAAGCACTCGTTCGCGCGACACGCGAGCGCCCAGTACGGACCGCGACGCCACGGCTGATACGCGAGGCGCTCCGCGTTGCCCTTGCCGAGCTCTTTCCAATCGTGGCCGACGGAGTAGATGAAGATGTCCACCGTCGAGATCTTGAGATCCTTGGGCACTTGCACGACGCGCGTGCGCGAGCTGCCATCGCGCTCGATCATTCCGGCGTACGCGTCGAACCCCTCGGGCTTCCACCGCGCGACTAGCAGCGTCGGTCGAGGCAGCTCGGGGCGCGCGCCGATGAAGTCGACGACGAGATCGAGCTGATCGAGGCGGCCCTTGTCACCGATGCGCATGCGCAGGCGATCGATCGCGGCCTTCGCAGCACGCTGTGTCGACGCGACATCGAAGCCGCGGATCTGTGGGATCTGCAATCCGCCCGCTTGGTCGAGGCAGCTCGGCGGCGTGATCGTGTAGATCGGCGTGAACCGCGCGTCGCTCACACCGAGCGGTGCATCGACATCGGTCGCTCGGAACACGATGTCGCGCAGCCCGAAGTACTCGGCGACGAGCTCGCGCTTGTTCTGGTTCTGGAAGTCATCGCCGAGGAACCACCACGAGTCCTCGATCTGATCGTAGGCCTCGACCGTCACCACGGTGCCGGGCTTCGACGCATCGAGTGTCTGCATGCGCCACTCGCTCGCCTCGGCGAGCCGCGAGTACAGCGGGATCGAGCGCGCGGCGGCATAGATGCTCGCGAGGGCCGCGAACACCACGAGCGGCGCGAGCCTGCGCGACGTGATCAGCACGGAGTCCGCGACGCCGACAAACGCGGCGACGAGCAACGCGCACGGCAACAGGAACATGCGCGGTCCGAGCTTGGGCGATGCGAACAGCGTCACCGCGACCAGCGCTCCGGCGACGAGCGCCCAGCCGAACCGCCACAGCGGCTCCTTCTGCGCTTCGCGATCGGAGTCGCGCGCGCCCGCGATCAGCACGATCACCGCGAGCCCGATGATCGGAGCCGCGCCGATCATGTAGTCCTGGACGATGTCGAGGTTGCCCGTGATGCCGCGCTGCAACAGGCGACCGACGAGGCTGACCTTCGTCCCGAGCCCCTCGTACCGCTCGCCCTGCCCCGGCGCGAAGAAGATCATCGCGAACCCTACGACCACGCCGAGCGCACCCGACAGCGCGAGCTTCGGCAGCTCTTCGTTGTGGCGATAGCGCCACGCCGCGAACGCGAGCGTGAAGATGACGAGCGTCGGCCCGGTGTGCTCGTTGCTCGCGCCCGCGAACACGCCGAGGAGCCAGTACGGGATGCACGCCGCCACGCTGCCCTCGCCGTGCGGGCGCAGCCGCAGCACGACGAGGAACCACAGCTGGATCACGGCGCCGTAGAGGTAGTTCGCGCCGTACGCGCGGCAGAACATGATCATCCCGAGCCGCGGCAGCGCGAACCACATCACGCCGAGCGTGATCGCGAACAACGCGAGGTCCTTGCCGCGCTTCCACGCCGGCCAGCGCCCGAGACCGAGGACCGTGACGGCGAGCGTGAGGGCGAGGTACGCGAGCGGAGTCGCGATGACGGCGAAGTACTCGAGCTTGTACGCGAGGTACGTGAACCACTGGCCGACGCGAGGGTTCGAGTGCGTGTATTGGTCGACGCCGTACGACAGCCAGTTACCGATCGAGAACGGCTCGCCGTTCGTGTCGCGCGCCACGTTCCACGCGTCGAATGCGAACGGCTCGTTCACCATCACATGCCCGATATGGATCGCCGTCAGCACGACGTAGATCACGAACAGCAGGCGAAGCACGGCAGACACGTGAGCCGTAACACTACCGCGGGACGCGGGGCCGTAGAGGGTACGAGGTCGAATCGACGTCGTGAATCGTCAGAGCCGCACGCCCACTCGCAGCCGCACGAAGATGACGAGGAGCGCCGCGGACGCGACCTGCGCGAATGCCGTCGCGATCGCAGCACCCTCGAGGTGCAGGACCGGAATCAGCACGTAGTCGCCCACGAAGGCGATCGCGATCATCCCGGCGATATAGACCGTGTGCCAGCCCGGGCGCGCGGCCATGAGCAGCGTCTGGTTGAAGGGGAGCCAACGCGAACCGATCGCGAGGCCCGCCATCAGGATCGCGAACGGGGCTGCCCCTGCGCTGAACGAGTTGTCTCCGACGAGGATCGGAATCGCGAACGGGTAGAGCGCTGCGCCCGCGATCGCCGCCGCGATCATCACCGGGACGAACCAACGGCGCGTGCGCTGGATCAGCGATTCGACATCGGCGTGGCGATTGGCTGCGAGGTCGCGCGCGATGATCGGATTCAGGTTGTTCTGCACGACGACTGCGAGCTGACCACCGCCCTCGTAAAGCGAGGAGGCGAGGGCGTAGATGCCGACCTGCGTATCGGGGAGCGCCACACCGAGCATCCACACGTCGAGCTTCGAGTTGATCTCGAAGGCGACCGTGGCGAGAAGGCCGCGCGAACCAAAGGCGACGTGATCGCGTGCCCACCTGGTCCAGCCCACGCAGCGACGCAGCTGAACCGTCGAGACGAGCTCGCCGATCAGGACGACGAGCAACGCACCTTCGGCGAGGGTCCACAGGACGGCGAGGTGAGACGCAGGAAGCTCGGAGGCGCGCGCGACGACCAGACCCGCGGCGATGAGCACGTACCGCAGCGACGTGTAGATCGCGAAGGCGCGCATGCGGCGAAGGCCGTTGACGATGCCGAGGAGGATCTTGTTGACCGCGAAGCAGAAGACGCCGGGCGCGACCCAGCGCATGCCGATCGTGACGGCGTCGCTGTCGACGAGGCGGCCGACGGGCGTGGAGAGGAGCAAGCAGCCGACCGCGACGAGCCCGGCGAACGCGACGCCGGGAACGAGCGCACCGACGACAACGGCTGGGACGCGCGGGTCGTCGGGGGATTCGGCGATCGCTCGAAGGACCGAGTACTGGAGGCCGCCCGCGCCGAGGACGGCGAGGGTGAAGAAGGCCGGCGTGACCTGGTTGAACGCGCCGAGTGCGTCGGCGCCCCACCACCGGCCGATCAGGAAGTTGAGGCCGAGGCCAACGACCGCGAGGAGGACGACCGGGACGAGGTTCCATGCCACGTCGCGCCGCAGACGCGCACGTTCACCGTTCGCATCCACGTCCGCACCCACGTTAGTAGAGCTTGGGGGCAGCGTTGATGATCTGCAGGGCTTCTTCGGCAGAGAACCCGATGAGCTGCGCGTACTCGCGGATCGAGGGCCAGCGTGGCTTGCCGTACTCGATCGCCCGACGCATCGCTTCGGCGCGCGTCAGGTGACCTTCGCGAACCATGTTCGCGAGCATGACTTCGTCCTCGGTGAAGCCGGCGATCGTCTGGTAGATGTAATTGTAGAACGCGGCGGTGCCGTCGCCGATGCGCCACGTCGTGGTGGTGTCTTCGGCGATCTCCCAGTCGTACTCGCGGCGGATCGTGTTGACGATCGTGTCCTCGTGCCACTCGAGGTACTGGAACAGGTAGAGGAAGTCATCCTTCACGACGAACGTCTGCCAGAACGCGTTCCACGTGTCGTAGAGCGACTCGTTGAAGTAGCGCGGGTTCAGCGCGTACTGCTTCGCGTGATACCAGAGCATCCCTGCCTTGTTGCGCATGGACATCTTGGTCAACACGTTGCCGTGATCGTCCTGTGGGACGCCCATGAGGCCGGTCTTGTACGGCGCGTCCTCGATCATGTTGCCGGTGCAGAAGATGACGAGCTGGATGCCCGTCTCTTTGCGTAGCTCGCGCGCGTACGAATAGAACTCCTTGTCGCCCGCCATGAACAGCGTGACCATCCCGATCTCGGGACGCTTGAGCCACGCTTCGACGTTCTTGCGCACGTAGCGCCGCTTGGCCGTGATGTCCGCGGACCGGACGATGTGCTCGACGCCCAGCTTGCCGCACACGCGCGCTTGGTTGCGACGCGCGAGATCGGTGACCATACCCCAGTCGTACGTGAACGCGACCGGGTTCATCCCGAGGTTCTTCTTCACGTAGTGCAGGCCGTACGACGAATCGCGACCGCCGGAGAACGCGAGGATCACGTCGGGTTCTCCGTCGCTGCGGCGATACGGTGCGACGGCGTCGAGCAGCGCTTGCTCGCCCTTCACCGCGATCCGCTTCCACGTGCGGCAGTAGTGACAGACGCCGTCCTTGTCGAAGTCGACGAATGGATACGTCTCCGGGAGGATGCACTTCGTGCAGCGCCGCAGCCCCTCGATGCGCGGCGAGTGATCGACGATCTCGACAGCGTGGCCGTTGGGTGTGAAGTCGCTGTCGACGGCTGGTTCGGGTGCCGTACTCGACAGCGAGAACGCGTGCCGGCGCATGCCGTCCAGGTGAATCGCGAGCGCGTGTCCCGCCCGCACTTGCTCGACGCGAACGTTACCGAGCCGCGCCGCGAGGGCCGTGTCCTCGAGAACGCGCTGGAGAATGAAGCGCTCGGATGCAAACGCGTAGATCGTTCCGTCGTGATTCGTGAGCTGGAACAGCGAGCCCGTGTTGGTCGCGAGCAGCATCACGTCGAGGTTGTCGAACAACATCGCGATCGACGCGGAGCCTTCGAGCTCGCGGAACGTGTCGCGAGTAGCGGCGACGAGATCGCCGACCTTGTTCAGCTTGGTGCGCAGGAGCGCCGCGAGCGTTTCGCTATCGAGCTCGCCGATCCGGACGATCTCGGGGTGCGCCTTCACGAGTGCGGCGTCGTTGACGACAATGCCGTTGTGCAACGCGACCGAGCCGTAGGTGACCACGGGTTGGTTGTTGTCGACGTTTCCTTGCGAGCCGTTGGTAGCGAGCCGCGAGTGGCCGACGATCGCGAGCGCGGTGCCGGTTCCTTTTCGCGCTTCGAACTTGTCGAGCGCCGTGTCGAGCATCGAATGCAGCTTCGGGTTCGCGAGGAACTCGGCCACGGAGCCGGCTTGCTTCAGCACGTCGATGCCGCCGCCGTGATGAATGGCGAGGCCGGCCGCTTCACGACCACGTGTCTCCGAGTGGCGCAGCAGCGAGATCGCTAGCTCGCGTGCGAGGTCACGTTCGACCTCGGGCTTGCTCGCGCAGATGACGCCGAAGATGCCGCACATGGTGTGAATTCCACCGTCGGGAACTCGCCCCTTATACAGCTTCGAACGGTTTTGTGCATATATTCCCGCGTCGTGCGCGAATCGCGTCTGCGAAACCTCGTCGCACGTGTGCCACCGATCGTGGTGCTCGCAACGGCGTGGCTCCTCCTCATCGCGTACGCATTTCCCGGAGAGCTGACACAGGACTCGCTCGATCACCTGAGCGAAGCGCGCGCGGGCTTCTACACCGACGCGCATCCACCAGCGATCAATCTCGTCTGGCGCTGTCTCGACCACGTCGTGCCGGGACCGTTCTTGATGCTCGTGCTTCAGACCACCATGCTGCTCGGTGGTCTCTACGTCGTGTTGCGACGGACGTTCTCTGCGAAACGCGCAGCGTGGTTCGCGGCGGGTGCCTTCTTGTTTCCGCCGATCGCATTGCCGATGGCCGTGATCTGGAAGGACTGCGTGATGGCCGGCGCACTCGTGCTCGGTTTCGCGATGCTGTGGTCGGCCCGACGGCGCATTCGCATCGGCGCTCTCGCGGTCCTCTTTCTCGCGACCGCGATTCGCTACAACGCGTTCGCCGCGACGTTCCCGATGATCCTGTTCGTGTTCGAATGGTCACCGGGTATGCGCTGGTGGAAGCGCTACGCGATCTCGCTCGGTGCGTGGCTCGCGATCACGCTCGCTTCGTTCCAGCTCAACGATCGTCTCACCGATCGACACATGTACTACTGGCACACGTCGATCGCGGTGTTCGATATCGCCGGCACGCTGATCGAGGCCGACGAAGACTTCACCGACGAGCAGCTACAAGTGCTGCTCGCGGGCACGCGTCTTCGTGCGACCGATCATATCTACGAGCGACTGAAGGCCGCCTACGAGCCGAAGCACTTCATCCATCTCATCTCGAGCGCGAAGGTGGCGGCCGTGTGGGATCTGCCGACGGGTGGAGATGTGCCGCCGACGGCGGAAGTGCGCGCGGCGATCGAGCGTGCATGGAAACAAGTCATCACGACCTATCCGTCGGCGTACGTGAAGCATCGCATCGCGGTCACGGCAGCAGTGCTGTCGATCGGTAGCGAGAACAAGATCTACGGCATCGTTCCGCCGCGCGACCTCAAGTGGCCTCAGGTCGCGCAGAACATGGGCCTCGCGACGCATGCGTCACCTACGCAGAGATGGCTGACCAATGGCGCGCACTGGACCGTGAAGTGGCTGCCGATCTATCGGCCGTGGATGTACGTCGTCCTCGCGCTGGTGCTGCTGTGGTTCGCGCGTCGCTATCGCGACGTGTTCGTGCTGCTCCTCTCGGGGCTGGCGATCGAGAGCACGTACACGATCCTCGCCCCGAGCGCCGACTACCGGTACTCGCACTGGCTCGTGATCTGCGTCGTTCTAGCTACGATCACGCTTGTCGCGCGCCGCATAAAACGTGAAGTGCGTGAACACGAGACCGCCGACGAGAACGATCTCGAGCGCGGATAGCGTCATCTTGAACACGTTGGGATGCAGCGGCAAGTGCCACTGCAGCTGCTTCGCGACGGGGAACAAGTAGTGTTCTCCGACGGTGAGAACGAGCAAGAGCGTGAACGCGGTGATCGCGAGCGCGCGCGGAAGATCGCGGAAGACACGAGAGAGATAGAGATAGCCGAAGGGTACGTACACGATGAACGCGTACGCGAGCATGCGGTCCGTGTCGCACGCGATCACCGCCTGGACGAAGATCGGCAACACGAGCAGCGCGATCGGCTTCATCCAGCGTGGGCTCTCCAGCGCGAAACCTAACAGCGCGAAGATCGTGAACGGACCGAAGGGCATCCACAGCGTCTGGAAGTTGTTGCTGCGCACGTTCTCGGTGATCGCGCCGCCCAGGTTCGAGAACGACATGTGGTGGAGGTTCTCGAAGCAGAGGTTCGCTTCGAGCCGCGACGGTGCGAGATAGATCCACAGCACGACGAGATAGATCACCGTCGGGGCGAGGCACTTCAGCGAGACGGTGGCGACGTCGAGTAGCGAGCGCTTGGTCCACGGCGGCCCGACGTGCAGCAGCGTCGACAGGACGAAGACCGGGATCCAGTAGACGGCCTTCTCCGCGTTCATCGCGTCGACGAGCAGGATCACGCTGAAGTAGGGCCAGTGCTCGCGGCGAAGCAGCGCGTGAAACAAGAGCACGTAGAGCGCGTAGTTCGCGGGATCGAGGACCAGCCGATTACTCGCCCCGTAGATGCCCAGGTAGGAAGACAGCAGGAACGCGGGAGCCGCGATCGCGATTCCGGGTCGTACGCGCAGACGGATCAACAGGAGAACGAGCGCGATGGCCGTGACCACGAACGCGCCGAAGTTGATCGCCTTGATCGCGTCCATATCCGCGACGGGTAGAACGTTCCAGCGGCCACCGAAGAACGGGACGAGCCATCGGATGTTGAACGGCAAGAGCCCGTCCGGAATGATCCGCTCCTCCCGCAGGGTCAGGAGATAGTTGCTCTCGTCGAGAGCGACCATGTTCCAGTCGCGGATCGCTCCCCAACAGAGCAACACGCTCCCGATGCCCACGATCGTGATCAACGCGAGCTTGAGCCCCTTCCGCTCGCCCAGCGCCGAGAATCCGAGGCGGTCGCGACGCAGATACACGATCACGACACCTGCGGCGACGAGGACCGCGTCGATAGCGAACCACAGCGCCTCGACATGGTTCGCGAACGCGATGGCGAACACCAGCACCGAGGCGAGCCACATCGCCAGGAACAACGCGGCGTGAACGATCGCGGTTTCGACGATCACGCGTGCGTTCGCGGTGGAAGGAGGAGCTGACAACGGTGATAGCAAGCACGAAGTGGATCGAACTCGCAAGCCCACCCGGGAATGAGGTATATGGCCCCAGATCCGATGTCTTCGCGCGTTGCCGTCCTCGTGCCCTGCTTCAACGAAGAGGCCGCGATCGCCAAAGTAGTGTCCGACTTCCGGACGTCGCTGCCGAACGCTACCGTCTACGTCTACGACAACAACTCGACCGACAAGACGATCGAGGTGGCCACCGCCGCGGGCGCCGACGTCCGCCGCGAGTTCCGACGCGGCAAGGGCAACGTCGTTCGCCGAATGTTCCAGGACATCGAAGCCGACATCTACGTGATGGTCGACGGTGACGACACGTACGACGCGTCGGTCGCCGGAGCACTGGTCGATCGGTTGATCGAGGACAACCTCGACATGGTCGTCGGTCGCCGCGTCGAGACCCATCAAGCGGCGTATCGCGCTGGTCACCGCCTCGGCAACGCCGTCCTGACCGGTCTCGTGCGGTGGCTGTTCGGCGCGAACATCGTCGACATGCTCAGCGGATACCGCGTGTTCTCCAGACGGTTCGTGAAGAGCTTCCCGTCGTTCTCGCGCGAGTTCGAGATCGAGACCGAGCTCACCGTCCACGCGATGCAGATGCGCATGGCAGTGGCGGAGGTCGAGACGAACTACAAGGAGCGCCCTCCCGGGTCGACGAGCAAGTTGCGTACGTTCCGCGATGGTTGGCGCATCCTGATGACGATCACCAACCTCATGCGCAACGAACGCCCGCTTCTGTTCTTCGGGCTGATCGGCTTCTTGCTATCCGCCGTCGCCGTCGCACTCGGCATTCCGGTGCTGCTCGAGTATCACGACACCGGCCTCGTCCGTCGCTTCCCCACGGCGATCCTGTGCAGTGGCCTCGGCGTGATCAGCGTGATCTCCGTCGCCACGGGCCTGATTCTCGATCTCGTCTCCCACGTGCGGCGCGAGACCAAGCGCCTCGCCTATCTCAGTTATCCGGCGCCGCGTTCCGCTCCTACGAGCGCGTCGCAGCAATGATCCAGCACGTGCTCGCATCGCACGCGATCGCCCAGTAGACGCCTTTGCCCCACGGCGTGTACGTCATCGACGCGTCGAGCTTCCGCAGCTCTCCGCCGACCCGAAGCATGTAGACGTCCGTCGCCCCGAGCGCGGGTGGCACCCGTAGCGTTCGCTTGGTTCCCTTGCGTTGGATGTCGGCGACCCAGCCATCGAGCTTGTCGTCGTGCCAGCGCGCGACGAGTAGCGGGTGCGGCAACGCCGGCGGGTCGGCGACGAACTCGACCGCGAGATCGAGATGCGAGAGGCGCGCGGGGGCGATGCGGCGTTGGAGCAGCGCCACCGACGACAGCGTCCCCGCGTGCATCCCCTCGAGATCGAAGCCGCGCGTGATTCCGAGCTCGAAGCCGAAATCCTCGGCGGGGATGTCGCTGCCCGCGACGTAGTAGCGCGGAACGACGCGAATGCCGGAGGTCCCGAGAGGAGCCGTCTTCTCGTAGCCGCGGAAATAGACGCGGGCGAGACCGAAGTACTTCGCGACCATCTCGCGCTTTCGCAGATCGCGGAAGTCATCCCCGATGAACCACCATGTCTCGCCCACCTGCTGCCACGCATCGGCGACGTAGACCGACCCGGGCGTCGACTTCGCGAGCTCGGCCATTCGTTGCTCGCTATCGGCAGAGACGCGCGCGAACAGCGAGATCGTCTTCGCACCGGCATAGATCGACGCTGCAACTGCGAGCGCGATGAGCGGCGCGAGACCGCGGCGCACGATCGTCGCGTCGACGAGCGCGAGGAAGCCCGCGAGCAAGAGCCCCATCGACACGAAGTGAAACCGTGCGCCGAGCTTTGGCGAGACGAACAGCGTCATCGAGATGACGGTGCCAAACGCGAGTGCGATCGCGATCATCCGCAGCGCGGCCGTACGCCGCTGGTGCCGTTCGTCGTCGAGGGGCTTCCCGAGCTGCGAGATGACCAACACCACGACCAGCAGCGCGAGGAGTGGCATCGCGTACGTCAGGTAGTCGCGCAGGATGTCGAAGTTCCCACTGATGCCGCGATCGATCAGGCGGCGCGGCAGGCTCGCCTGTTGGGCGAGGCCGCCATAGCGGTAGCCCTGACCGGGCGCGAAGAAGATCACGGCGAACCCGACGAGCACGCCGATCGCACCGGCCCACGCGAACCGCGGCGACCGCTTCGACCGTCGCAGCCAAAAGCCGTAGATGCCGAGCAACAGGACCATCGCCGGCCCCGTGTGCTCGTTGCACAGCCCGGTGATCAGACCGAACACGGCGTACGCGATGCAGCGCGGCGTGGATGGGTTCTCGCGCGCGAGCCGGAGCGGGACGAGGAACCAGAGCTGAACCGCGGCCGTGAACACGTAGTTCGCGCCATACGCGCGGCAGAACATGTTTCGCCCGATCTCGGGCAGCACGAACCACCCGAAGCCGAGCGCGATCGCCCACAGCGCGATGTCGCGAGCCCGTCGCCAGGGCCAGCGCCCGAGCGCGAGCACGACGACCGCGAGCGAGATCGCGATGAACGAAAGCGGCATCGCGACCTCGCCGACACCATGGAGCTTGTAGGTCAGGTACGTGAGCGGCTGGCCGAGCCGCGGGTTCGACTGCGTGTATTGCTGCGCCCAGTAGCCGAAGAAGTTTCGGATCGAGAACGGCTGCGCGTCGGTGTCGACCGCGACGTTCCACGCATCGAACGAGAACGGCTCGTGCGCGAGGATCCAGCCGATGTGAACAGCGGTCGCGATCACGTACGCGACGAACAGCGCGATCAGGACCCGGACGCTGACGCGCATCGAGCTTCGCTATTTGACCGCGCTCAGTGCGCTGGGCTTGTCGTTCTTGTCGGGCGCGATCTGCTTCGCTTCTTCCTCGAAGCCGAAGGTCGAGCCGACGACGTACAGCGGTCGACCTTTCACTTCCTCGAAGATCCGCGCGATGTACTCGCCCTGGATACCGTTCGAGATCATCGTGAGCCCGTTGAAGAACAGAAGCAGTACGAGGAGCGACGCATAGCCGGGGACATCGATGCCCCATGCGATCTTCTGGATGATCGTGATGGCGAGATACACGAACGCGCCCAGCGCGGACAGCACGCCGACGTACGTCCAGATCTTGAGCGGTGCGGTAGAGAAGGAGAACAATCCGTCGAGAGCGAAGCGCCAGAGCTTGAAGAAGCTCCAGCTCGAGCGCGTCTCGTTCGCGCGCACGTTCGCTTGAAACTCGATCGACGCGACCTTGAAGCCCGGCCACGCGAAGATGCCTTTCATGAAGCGGTGACGCTCCGGCATCTTGTTGATGACGTCCATGATCTTGCGATCGATGAGACGAAAGTCTCCCGCGTTCGGCGGGATCTCGATCGTCGTCATCATGCGCATGACCTTGTAGTACGTGCGAGACAGCGACCGCCGGAGGAACCCTTCCTCGTCGCGCTTGCTGCGGACGCCGAGGACCATGTCGTATCCCTCGCGCCACTTCTTGACGAAGTCGGGGATCAGCTCGACCGGGTGCTGTAGATCGCAATCGATCGGGATCACCGCTTGTCCCGTGGCGTGCGCGAGCCCCGCGCTGAGCGCGATGTCCTTGCCGAAATTGCGCGCGAGGCCGACCACCTTGATCCGCGGATCCTGCGATGACGCAGCGGCCAGCATGCCGAGCGTGTTGTCGCGGCTCCCGTCATTCACGAAGATGATCTCGAACGTCTCGCCGATGCCTTCGAGCACCGGAATGATCGCCGCGAGAAACTCGGGAATGTTGCGCTCCTCGTTGTAAGCGGGCGCGACGATCGAGAGCACCGGCGAGGCCATTGCGTTCCCTTCTAGCACACACCCTAACCCCTTACACGATCAGCAACTATCGTCACACGATCCGCCTCTCGACCGGCACACAAGGCGGCCTCGTCCGTGTTACGAGGTCCACGGACGTGGCCCCGTCGCGTGAACGAGCAACCTTCTTCGCCGCCCTCGGTGCGCTGTGGCTGTTGTTCTTCGTCCAGGCCTGGCTGACCCCCGTCCTCCTCGATGACTGGTACCAGCTCACCTGGCACCGCCATCACGACTTCGGCGTGGCTTCGATCTGGGAGTACGCGCACTACAACTACTTCCACTTCAACCCGCGGCTCGGCGATGTCCTGCTGCTGATCGTCAACGGACCGCCGGTATTTCACCTGGTCCTGACCCCGCTCGTCGAGATCGCGCTCCTCTGGGTCGGGTTCGCCGTTGGCTTCGGTCGGTGGCCGCGTCCGACCCTTCGTGATCTGCAGCTCTTGTTGATCCTCCAGGTGATGATCTGGCTGATCGCGCCGGTCCCCGGCCTCCTCTACTTCTACCGGCCGTTCTGCACGAACTATCTGTGGGCGTTCACGACGACGATCGCCCTGTTCGTACCGTACCGGATCGCACTCGCGAGGGACGCGTCCCCGTCTCGCTGGTGGCTCGCCCCCATCGTCTTCGTCATCGGCTGGGCCGCGGGGATGAGCAACGAACACACCGGGCCGACGGCCATGGTCGCGATCGCATGCATTGTCGTGTGGGCATGGAAGACGAAGCGATTCCGCGGCTGGATGCTGGCCGGTCTCGCGGGGCTCTACATCGGATACCCGATGCTGTTCTTCGCGCCGGGACAATCGCTTCGCTACGCGGGAATGGCGATGCGGAACAAGCCGCTCCAGTTGCTCGCCGAACGCGGGTTCAGCGGTTGCTACGACATCGTGATCGAGATGCTCGGAGAGGCGCAGATCGCGATCGGGCTGTTCGCATTCATCGTGCTCGTCTACGTCCTCGCGATCCGACGCCGTGGCGCGAAGGTGCCCGAGCTCTCGCGCGAGCTCCTGTTCGCCGGCGCGCTGCTCGTCATCGGCGCGGGCTCGATCACCGTCACCCTGTTCGCGTCACCCAGCTACGGCGAGCGCCTGTTCTTCGCCTCGAGCGTTCTGATCGCGATCGCGCTGACGGTGTTCTCGCAACCGCTGCTCGAGGAGACCCGTGCCCGGCGCGTGATGGTCGGCCTGTGCGTCGTGATCTTCGCGTACCACGCCGTGAGGTTTGTCGGCGTCTACCTCGAGGTCAAACCCGAGAACGACGAACGCATCGAGATCCTGAGTAGCGGACCGCGGGATCGAGTCGTGAAGGTGCCGCCCTATACGCACTACGAACGATCGCGATGGCACTGGGGCGATGACTTCCAGTACGCGTCGCTTCGCGAGTACGTCGGCAACGAGGTCTTCGATCTGAACGGCATCGAGATGGATCGTCATCTCCGGTGGGCGCAGCCGTCGCCACCCGATCACTACGTCGCGACGCGAACATTCGATCCACCGTTGCCGCCCGATGAAGCAGCGGCGATCGCGCCCGTGCACTACATCCCGACGTACTGGGAGTGGACGATGGTGCAACTTCGTCGCTTGCTCGCGCTCGGACCACTCGGTCACGTGCCCGGACACCAGCTCGTGCATTACGTCGTGGACTCGCAGGGACTCGGCTTCGACGACCCGTTACACCGGCCGGTTCGCGTGCTCGAGTGGACACCGCACAGCTGGAAGTTCGTCGACGGGCGGCCGTGGGATGACACGTCGGGCCGAGCGTTCATCCAGATCTGGAGCGGCAGTGTTCCGAAACGCGTGCGCGAGGTCTACGTCGTCGCGTGCGGGCACACGAAACCCACCGTCGTACTTCCGGATCCCAATGGCATCGGCCCGATCATTCCGGTCGAGCTCGCGTGTCGCGGAACGACCACTGCGGTCATGTGCGAACCCGACGTGTGTTGGTTCTCGGGTCGGTACTGGCGATGAAGCCGAGACTCGCGTTGTTCGCGTTCGTGGGCGTGACGCTGCTGGTCCACGCGTACCTCTCGTACATCTATCCCTTGCAGGCGGAGGATTGGTCGCACTGGGTCTGGCACGCGACGTACGCGAAGGAGAGCACCACTCAGTATGTTCGGGCGTTCTTCGCGACCCACTGGACCGTCGCGGACATCGCCGGCTACGCGCTGGCGCGCTGGAAGCTCGTGCACGCGATCCTCACGCCGCTCGCCACCGTGGCGATGGTGTTCGGCATCTTCGTGCTCGCGTTCCGCCGCCTCCCGAAATCTCGATGGAGCGACACGCTCGCGATCGTTCTCACCTCCGCGATGATCTGGATCGCGCAGTCGCATCCGGGACTCTCGCTATTTCACGGCCCGTACGTCGCGACGTACATGTACGGCGGCACGATCGCGATCTGGTTCATCGCTGCATATCTCTGCAGGTGGCAGCTGCGTGGCTGGCAGCAAGCGTTGGTGGTACTCGCGGGTCTGTTCGTCGGGGCGGCGTCTCGACAGGTGGCGGTCACGTCACTCGTGGCCGCGATCGTCCTCGTCATCCGCATGCCGCGCGACGAGCGGCGCGTGTGGATGTGGGTCGCGATCATCACAGTGCTGATCGGCACCGTCGCGGGCTTCCTCGACGTGCCGCAGATCGCGCTCAAGGGCCTCATCGCACGCGGCTTCGAGGAGAACCTCGGTCTCGCGTACATTCCATTCCGCGAGTGCGGACAGCTCTTGTCGGTGATGATGTTGCTCGCCCTCGGCAAGATCCTCCTCGATCGACTGCGTCCGACCGCGGATGCCGATGCGGCAGAGCCTCCCGACACGCGCACCGCGAGCATCTGGTTCGGGCTGTGGATCTGGTTTTGCGTCGTGTCGCTGCTGGGGCCGAAGGTGAGCTCCGGTACGGCGCTGCCGGCGACGACAGTCGTCTGCATCGGTGCTCTGCCGTTCACGGCCTGGCTTTCGAGCACGCGCTGGATCCGCTACGTGGTGATCGCGATCGCGATCGGCATCCATATCGTCAGCTGGGTGATCGCCGTGACGACGATGCTTCCACTGCACGAGCAGTTCGAGGAGCGGATGCAGATTCTCGAGACAACGCCGAAGGGGACGGTCGCGAAGATTCCCCCGTACACGGTGATCTACCAGGACCACTGGTTCTTCGGTGAGGACTGGCAGTTTCCGGGACCTCGTCAGCTGATCGCGATCCGTGTCTTCGGTTTGGCCGACATCGAGTTCTCGCCGTCGTTCGGACGCAACGAGAAGAACCCGCGTATTCCGATCCGCTTCGAATCGACAGGACTCACGGAGAAGGACCTCGCAGCGGCCGACGCGCCGACGATGTGGGCCACCGAGCTCGTGGCCGCGCGGCTGCAGTTCGATGTCCTGCTCAAGACGCTTCGCCGTCAGGGCAAGACGGGCTTCACCGCGCAGCTCGTCGTCGACAACCTGACGTTCTCCGAGGTGCGGGGGCGTCCGGTCCTCGCGGCGTGGTACGACGGCAAGTCGATGATGTCTCCGAGAGTCTCGCGGACACCACCTGACGACGCGAGCATCTACACGGTCCGCGTGCCTCCGAAGGTAGCGACACAGCTGCCCGAGGCGTATGCGCTGTATCCCGACGGGACGCGGCCCGTCGCGTTCGAGAACACTGGCTATCCAGTTCGCCCGATGACCACGCAGCGACACGTTGTCATCGCGTGCAACGTGTCCCGATGCCTCGCGCTCGACGCGTTCTCGCCGTGGTTCTGAGAACCGGCTATAAGGGCAGCATGTTCCCCGCGGACGACACCTGGGTCGTCGTCGCCGCCTTCAACGAGGCGGCGGTGATCGAGGGCGTCGTCGGAGAGCTCGTTCGAGCCGGCTGGAAGGTCGTGGTCGTCGACGACGGATCATCGGACGGCACGGAGCAGAAGGCGCGAGCCGGCGGCGCGATCGTCGTCCGCCACTCGATCAACCGCGGTCAGGGCGCAGCACTGCAGACGGGGATCGACTACGCGATCCGTCGCGGAGCACAGGCGATCGTGACGTTCGATGCCGATGGCCAGCACGACGCGGCGGATATCCCTGCCCTGCTCGCAGCGCTCGAAACGTCGGACGTCGCGCTCGGGTCGCGGTTTCTGGGCTCTACCGAAGGTGCCACGCGAAGCCGGCGCGCGATGCTGCGGTCGGCGACGAAGGTGTCGAACGGGCTGTCGGGTCTCCAGCTCACGGATGCGCATTGCGGGCTACGTGCGATTCGCGCGTCCGTCGTCCCGCACGTCCGCCTCTCGCAGGACCGCATGGCGCATGCGTCGGAGCTGCTTCGCAAGATCCGGATCGCGCGTCTTCGCGTGGTCGAAGTGCCTGTCACGATCCGCTACACGGAACACTCGATGCGCAAGGGCCAGGGCGGACTACAGGCCGTCCGGATCCTGTTCGACTACTTCTTCCGCTCATGATGATCCGCGTTCTCCTCATCAGCGGCTTCGCCGCGATCGGCTGGTTCGTGTTCCGGCGACGGAACCGCTTGCCGTTGCACATCATGCTCGTGTTCCTGCTGCTGATCGCCGGCGCGGTCGCGGTCGTGTTCCCGATGCTCACCACGGATGTGGCGAACGTCCTCGGTGTCGGACGCGGTGCGGACCTCGTCACGTACATCGCGATCGTCACCGTGATGTTCGTTCTGGTGCACTACTACACGAAGTTCGTCGAGCTCCAGCGTCAGGTCACGGATCTGACTCGCGAGCTCGCGATCCTTCGTGCCGAGGTCGATCGAGTAGCGCCGCCTACGCCGGCGATCGCGAGCGACGAGCAGCTACCGTCCGAGCGATCGTGAACGCGAGCGCGAGTAGCGTCGACACGATCAGCCAGTGCGAGTGACGGAACGTCGGAACATCCACGACGATCGCGAGGGACAGCTCGTGCGCGATGCCGCTCGCGAGCAGTAGCAGCTCGAGCTGCTGTCGTCGCTTGATCGCGATGCCGAGCAGCGCGAATGCGATCGCGAAGTAGACGTACGGCCAGAACAGCGGAGTCTTGCCAAGCCTGGTGACCGCGGCGTTCAGTCCCTTCTGCACCGCCGAATGCCGGGCTGCGTGGTGCAACCAGTCGCGTGCCTTCAGGAACGGTGTCGTGCGGGTGTAGACCGGATCCCAGGACGACTTGAGGCGCGCGAACCCGAGCGTGCGCCAGAACGTTCGCGCGCGACTCGCCGCGTAGGCACCGGGGTAGTTCCGCACGAGATCGTGACGTGCGTCGACGAGGAACGCCGCCGTGTCGTCGTCGCGCGCTCCGGTCGACGCGCGAAACACAGCCCACGCGACATCGCTGTCGATCCTGTCCAGCGTCGGAGCCGTGTCGAGAATGTCGTGGATCGCCAACCTCGCTCCGCGGGCATCCGGCTCTCGATCGACGACGCCCCAGACCGCGGCTGCGCCGACGACGACCACACCGATCCACACACCGAACGCGAGTCCGAACCGCTTCAGCCGACCGAGATCGGGCGTCCATTCGAAGCCGATCAAGACGACCGGCAACGTCGCTGCTGCACCGCCGGGTCGCATCACCGTGGCGATCACGAGCGCGGCGAGTCCGACGAGCTTCACCCAACGGCGCTCGCGCGAGAGCAGCACGACACCGACGAGCAGGAACGCGACCTGGGTGCCGTCGACGCAGATCCGCGCCACCGTCGCTAGCACCGGGGGAAACAACAACACCGCGACGGCGACGAGCGCGGCCGGGCGATCAGCGATCACGCGGCGAGCGAGGTAGTAGGCACCGACGAGCGTGAACGCTGCTTGGAGGAGCAACATCCCCGCGGGTCCACTGATCGCGATGGATACCCAGCGCCAGACGTACGCGAGCATCGGCCAGCCGGCGTTCGTGTACGCGTTCTCGCGCGAGTTCATCAGCGCCCATACGGCGTCGTCGTCGAGGTAGCCCGGGTACGCGTACAGCAGGCAGACGACCAGCCCGA
>Ga0154020_10002155_pt1 | contig 23954 bp, 18 predicted proteins | sample Klosneuvirus_201_FD_109709 | JGI IMG/M metagenome (GOLD analysis project Ga0154020, IMG submission 109709) | Active sludge microbial communities from wastewater, Klosterneuburg, Austria - Klosneuvirus_20160825_MG | ecosystem: Engineered > WWTP > Aerobic digester > Activated sludge | place...
CGTTCGGGTCGAACGACATCTTCTCGTCGCCGGTCACCGCGAGCGAGGCGGTCGTCTTCGGCACCGCCACGCACCCACACGCGGAGCCCGAGGGGGCGGCGACGACGGGGACGCTCGCCACCACCGAGGGCTTCGCCGTCGCGGCGCTCGACGCGATCGGAGCGGCAGAAGAAGGGGTTCCGCCGAAGGGCAGCCGCCCGACGACGACGAACAGGAGACCGACCGAGACGGGACCGAGCACCAGCGACGAGCGACGCATGTCGTCGCGGGTAGACGGGTCGCACGCCGGCGGGAAGCGACGCGGCCGTCCCTTCGTGGACCACCCGACCCCTCGAAGGAGGGCTCGGCTCAGAACTGCATGTAGACGAACGGCACCACCTGGGCGCTCCCGACCTTGCGGAGCAGCAGGGCGACCGCGAAGAGCAGCGCGCCCTGCGCTGGCGCCGGCAGGGCCACGAATCCCCTGCGAATTCGCGTGAATGCGCCCTCCGGGATCAGGTGGGTGACGAAGCCGAGCGCCATCACCACGAGCACCGCGCGGGGGAGGTTCCCTGCGTGGAGCCCGCCGCGGAAGATCTGGTGGAGCATCATGCGGGCGCGCGCGAACCCCTCGGCCCGGAAGAAGATCCACGCCAGGCACACGTAGTGGAAGGTGAGCACGCCCTTGCCGAGCTCGACCCAGAGCGGACCGTCGCCGGTCGGCGCACCCGGACGTCGCTGCCAGAGCCGGGTCGCCGCGAGCGCCGCCCCGTGCAGAGCGCCCCAGACCACGAAATTCCAGGACGCGCCGTGCCAGAGGCCGCCGAGCAGCATCGTGATCATCAGGTTGCGGTAGGTCGCGAGGGGGCCGCCCCGGTTGCCCCCGAGCGGGACGTAGAGGTAGTCGCGCAGCCAGCTCGAGAGGCTGATGTGCCAGCGGTGCCAGAACTCCTGGAGGCTCCGCGACTGGTACGGGGAGTCGAAGTTCTTGGGCAGCACGTACCCGAGCAACAGCGACGAGCCGATGGCGATGTCGGTGTAGCCGCTGAAATCGCAGTAGATCTGCAGCGCGTACCCGTAGACGGCGGCGAGGTTCTCCGGCGCCGAGAACCACTCGGGCCGGTCGAACACCCGGTCGACGTGGTTGAGCGCGAGGTAATCGGCGACGACCACCTTCTTGAGGAGGCCACACGCGACGAGGAACAGGCCCTCGCTCGTGCGGGCGTCGGACAGCTCCGGGTCGCGCCGGAGCTGGGGCAACATGTCCTTCGGCCGGATGATCGGCCCCGCCACCATGTGCGGGAAGAAGCTGATGAAGAGCAGGTACTCGAGGAAGGCCCCTTTGCCCTGCGGGGGGACGAGCTCCCGACGGTAGACGTCGATGGTGTAGCTCATCGTCTCGAAGGTGAAGAAGCTGATGCCGATGGGCAGGACCACCGAGAGGGTGCGCGGCCCGACCGGGATGCCGAGCGAGAGCAGCAGCTGCCGCACGTTGTCGATGGCGAACCCGGTGTACTTGAACCAGGCGAGGACCCCGAGGTTGTAGACGACGCTCACCAGCAGCAGCCGCTTGCGGCGGCGGTCGTCCTCGCTGCGCAGGATCGCCTGCGACAGCCAGAAATCCACCGTCGCCGAGCAGAACAGGATCGCGAGGTAGGCCCAGCCGATGCGCGGGTGGGCCGGGCCGTAGTCGAACCGGGTGTAGAACCAGGCGGAGGCGAGGACGAGGAGGAGGGTCCGGAGCAGGTGGCGGAACCGCCCGGCCCACGCTCCGATCCCCCAGAACGTGACGAAGATCGCGGCGAAGAACGCCGCGTATTGCAGCGACGCGAAGCTCACCCGTGCTCGGCGTACGCCTTCATCAGCGCGGTGTAGAGGAGGTCGCCGAGGAGCGCCGCCCCCACCGTGGTCGGGTGGGTGAGGTCGCCGCCGCCGAGCTTGGGCGTGGCCTTCACCCAGCGACCCATCGAGCCCGGCCCGCCCATCGAGGCGAGCGTGTCCCAGAACGCGCACCCGGCCTTGAAGGCCACCTTGCGCTGCGCGGCGCCGAGGAGCGGGATGATCGGGCGCGTCTCCAGGCCGCCGTTGCCGTGGCCGGCGCGGTCCATGGTGCCGACGACGAGGCACCCGGCCTCGGGCAGCGCGGCCCGCACGTGCTCGAGGACCTTGGCGAGGGTGGCCTCGTACTGCTCCATCGGGAACGCCGTGTCCTCGGACTCGTTGGTGCCGTACTGCAGGACCACCAGGTTCGGGTTGCGGGCCCGGAGCGACTCGGTCCAGTGGGCGGTGTCGTTGACGTCGAGCAGGCGGGCGCGGCCGCCGTTCACGCCGAGCGCGTCCCAGACCACGCCGGCCACGTCGCGCTCGAGCACGGTGCCGAAGAAGCGGGCCTCGGAGCCGCCGAGCGGCCGGAACTCGATCGAGTGCTCGCCGTCGGTGACGGGGTAGGTCTTGAGGACCAGCTTCTTGCCGCCGCCCTTGGGGGCGCGGGTGGAGAGGGTCTCGACGTGTTTGCCGTCGATGCTCACGTGGACCGAGCCAGCGTCGGGCTGCTCGAGGTAGTGCACCTCGAAGCGCGAGACGCGCCGGCCGAACATCTCCTTCTCGCTCTGGGGGTCCCCGGGGACGGGTTTGCTCGTGGAGAAGCCGGCGTTGGCCTTGTCGTCGGTGGTCCGGAACGTGGCGCCGCCGTACCCGTACATCTCGTCGGCCACCCGCGGGTTGACGATGCGGTTGGCGGTCCAGCCCTCGCCGTTCCAGTGGTTGACGTCCTGGTGGAAGTACCAGGCCCACGGCTTGGCGAAGAGCACGAAGCCGTGGCCCGCGTCGCCGAACTTGGTCTGGAAGCGGCGCCGCAGCGTGCTCGACATGTAGTCCGAGACGATGAGCGAGTCGCCGTAGTGGGCCACGCGGGTGATGGCGCCGGGCGCGCCCTTCTCGGTCCTGGCCAGCGCCGCGAAGAAGCCGTCGAGCGCGTGACCGGTCGGGTCCTCGATGGGGCGGAACGTGGCGCCGACCGAGACCGCGACGTCGGAGAGGACGACCGGCGCGGCCTTGCCGGCGCCGACCTTGACCTGCATCTCGGCGGGCGGCGCCTCCTTCATGGCCGGCGGCACCTCGTTCTTGGCAGCCGCGAGCTTCACGTCGCCGTATTCGGCCACGAGGCCGCTCGAGGCGGGCGCGCTCGACTTCTGCTTGCCGAACAGCCGGAACGGCTCGAGCTTCGGGTGCGCGTAGGGGATGGCGGCCAGGATCCCGAACCAGAGGGCGACCTGCACACCTCGGGTGGAGAAGAGACCCTTGCCCTTCGGCCCCTCGCGGGGGCCCTCGCCGAGGCTGACCTCGACGGGGAGCGGGGTGTGCGCTTCGGCGACCTGCGGTTCTTTCGACTGCGACGACGATTCGGACATCGAGAGGCCGCGCGAGACTAGCACCGGTGGTAGATCGTCGAACACCCCCCGTGCGGATCGCCCTCCCGCTCCTCGCCTCGTTCGCCTTCGCGCTCGTGCTCGGGCCGAGCCCACGGGCCGCGCCGGCGAAGAAGCCCCCTCCCGCCGCGCCCACGCCGACACCCACGCCCCCCCCGCCTCCGCCGCCCCCCAAGCTCTCGGTGGAGTTCGGCGCCTGCCCGCGCGAGCCGCTCTCGGAGCTCGACGGCACGGGGCTCGTCGCGATGATGCGCAAGCGATGCCGCAACCTCAAGGTCCCGGACGGCAGCGCGGCCACCGACATCGCCGACGACGACCTGATCGTGGTCCTGTGCGTCAAGCAGATCGAGGGCGGCAACGAGGCGATCGAGGTCAAGCAGTGCGGGCTCAAGGCCCACGTCGCCGGGGACGGCACCCTCGTGCCGATCGGCGCCGACGGCGAGCTCACGCTCGCGTTGCGGGCCGATCGCCTCGAGAAGACCGCCCACCCGGCGAACGGCGCCGTCCTCACCCTGGTGGTCTCGTGGTCGGGCAAGGGCCTGGAGCCGGGCGAGGCGCGCGCGCCGCTGTCGTTCCGTCGCTCGTTCGAGGGCTACGCGTCCGGGCGCTGGGTGTGGATCCCGGCCCCGATGATCACGACCGACCTCACCTGGGCCTCGCCGCGCGGATACCGGTTCGGGATCACCCCGCTCGCGGTCGCCGCCGGCGGGAAGTTCAACGTCGGCGCGCGGGCCTACTTCGGCACGAGCGTGTTCGTCGCCTGGAACCTCCTCGTGCCCAACGACGTCACCACCCTGAGCAACGGCACGGGCGTGCGCCTCAACTACCGCGCGTTCGGCGCCGGCGTCCTCCTCGACGCCGCGGGCTACCTCGGCGTGGGCGTCGGCGTGGGCCACACGTTCACGACCGATGCGCGCACGGATCTGCGGTTCTGGCTCTATTTCGGGCCGAAACTGCTCTCGTTCGTGCAGTGAGCCAGGTGTGCCACCCCCGGGCTCCGCGGTCGCAGTCACGAGCGCGTAACGGCGGATTCTCGCGTCGAATCGGGCGCTGGCCACCATCTTGCTGAGGCGTCGGGCATGCGCACCACCCCTCTCTTCCTTCTCGCCCTGCTGCTGCCGGCCTGCGGAGCGCGCCTCGACGTGGCGAGCGACGACGCTGGCACCGACACGGGCACGACCAGCGACACCGGCACGGACGTCGGCCCCGCGTGCGCGCCCTCCGAGTGTGGCGCGGCGCCCGGCGCCCCGATGCCCTGCCCGGATGGCAGCATCCCCGCCGACGTCTGCCGACGGGGGAGCGACGGCGTCTGCCGCTGGACGACCACTGGCTGTCCGCCGGGCAAGACCTGCGGCGCGTTCGGCGGCGGCGCCTGCGCGAGCAGCGAGTACTGCAAGTTCGCGAGCTGCCCCGCGCCCGGCTCGACGGGCACCTGCACGCCCACCCCGACCGCGTGCCCCAAGAACTACGATCCGGTGTGCGGCTGCGACGGCGTCACCTACAACAACGCCTGCGCCGCGGGCCTCGCCGGTGCGAGCGTCGCCACCACCGGCGCCTGCCCGACGACCCGCACCTGCTTCTCCAACGGCGAGTGCGGCAAGGCGGAGTTCTGCAAGATGGCCGACGGCCTGTGCCTCGACACCCCGATGCCTGGTGGCGGAGAAGGCCCGACGCCCCCCGCCCCGGCGGGCACCTGCGCCAAGCGGCCCAGCAGCTGCCCCGACAAGTGGGACCCGGTCTGCGGTTGCGATGGCACCACGTTCGGCAACCGCTGCGACGCCGAGAGCGCCGGGGTGAACGTGCAGCATTCTGGCACCTGCGAAGGCCCGCCCCCGCCGCCCCCCGACGGCACCTGCGGCGGCTTCCTCGGCACCATCTGCGGGCCGAAAGAGTGGTGCGACTTCCCGACCACCAGCTGCGGCGGCGCCGACGAGACGGGCAAGTGCACCCCACGCCCTGGGGCCTGCCCGAGCACCTACGCCCCCGTCTGCGGCTGCGATGGCAAGACCCACGTCAACGAGTGCGTCGCCCACAGCAACGGCGTCGACGTCGCGGCGAAGGGCCCCTGCAAGTAGCTCGTCCGCTGGACGGGTCCTCAGCGCCGGCGCACGCGGAGAATCCCCTCGCGGTCCGCGAGCTCCGCCTGCGCCTCGAGGTCGGCCGAAAGCCGCGCGGCCGCCTCGTCGCCGGGGAACAGCGCGCGCAGCACCCGGGCGTGGTTCTCGTACGCGAGCGCGTAGGCGAACGGCAGCGCCGTCTCGAGCGAGGGCGCCCGGAGGTCTGTCCGCTTCATCGTGCAGCCCTCGCACCGGTCGTGGCGGGCGAGCGACGCGGCGCGCTCGACGAACGTGACCTTGGCCGCCGCGAACCCCTCGGCGTCCACGGCCTCGACCAGGATGCCGTGGGGCACGAACTGCGTCGCCTCCTGCAACCCGGGCTCGCGATCGAGGATGTCGGGCGAGAGGAAGATGCGGCGCCGACCCGCGTTGGCGAGCACGATCTCGCGCGTGGAGACGAGGAAGCGCTCCCCCTGCTCCAGCACCACCCGGCGGGGGGGTGGGAGCACGAGGTCCGGGTGCCAGCGCGCGAGCTGACGACGCCGCCACTCGAGGTGCATCTGGCCCGGCGAGAACACGATCGAGCGGCCGCACCGGTGCTCCACGCCGCAGGTCCAGAGCTGGGCGCCGTTGGCCGCGTCGCCGGAGAGGAGCACGAGGGAGCCGTCGGGCACGTCGCGCAACAGATCGTGGGCGTAGGCGAGCCCCCGCCGCTGACCACGGAGATCCACGTCGGCCGCGTGTGTCAGCAATGGCAGCAGGAACGCGAGGCCGACGACCGGCCGTAGCCACGCGGGCAGCGGGATCGCCGCGAGCGCGAGGCCGAGGAGCAGCGCCACAGGCACGGCCGACATGGTGGCGAAGCGCTCGGCGTAGGCGCGCCCGTGCTCCCCCTCCACCTCGAGCCCGTTGAGGACCGCGAAGATCGGCCCCGTGAAGAGCACGAGCAGGACGAGCGCGAGCGCGAGCGGTCGTCGATCGGGGATCGCGCGCGCCGAGAGCAGCAGCAGCACGAGCCCGACGAAGGCCCCGAGCGCGAGGGGCAGCGTGAAGCCGCGCGTCATCCCCTCGATCCATCCGGACACCGAGGCGTCCCACGGCACGTGCGCGGTGCCGAGGTGCGGGGAGAAGAGCCCTCCGTAGTCCTTGCGGGTGACCAGGGCCACGAGATCGTCGAAGCCGCCGACGTCTCCCCACGACGCCCTCGGTTGCCTGCGGGCGAGGAAAGGGATCGCACCGTACGCGAACAGGATCGGCCCACCGAAGGCGGCGAGGCAGCGACCGAGCAGCCCCGGATCGGCCCGCAGCCGCTCGTGGACGCGGCCCACGAGGAGGAGGACGAGCAGGCCTGGCGCCACGAGCGCGATCATCTGGTGGTGCGCCGAGGCGAGCCCCGCGACCGCCGCGAAGGCCAGGGCCTCCCGCTCGGGTCGGCGCGCTCCGCCGAGCCCGAGCTCGACCCCGAGCGCGATGGCACCGGCGGCGAACAGGTCGAGGAGCGGGAACACCTCGGCGTAGAGCGAGCCGTGGAAGAACCCGCGCGCGAACGCGAGGGACAGCGCGCCCCCGACGGCGGCGCCGAGGTGGCCGGTGAGGCGCAGGAGCACGTGGCACACGAGCCCCACGGTGAGCGCGTGGCAGACCGCGGAGAAGAGGTGCAGCCGGTACGGCACCTCGCCGAAGGGCAGGAGCGCGAAGAGCCGCCCGAGGAAGGTCCAGAGCGGATACCCCGAGGGCTGGGCGACGCCGAGCATCTTCGCCGCGCTGACGAAGACGGCCGAGTCCCCCTGGAGCGAGAGCGTCGGCGCGACCCGCGGCAGGTAGACGAGCAGCGCGAACAGGCCCACCAGGACCGATGCGCGCGCACGCGTCGGGTGCAAGGTCCCCTTGCGCCGCTTCCTCGCCGCCATCGGGACCGCACCGTAGCGCGGCCCGTGCGACACTGGGTGCATGAGACCCGTCGTCCTGCTGGCTCTGCTGGTTCTGTCGGCGTGTGGGGGTCGGGGCGCCCGCAACGGCTCGGACGGCGCGGGCGGCGCGAGCAGCGCGGTGGACGGTGCGTGCTGGCCCGTCCGGGCCCTCCGCCTCGACGCCCTCGAGCACGGGAGCGAGTGGGAGCCGATGAGCGCCGTCGAGGCCGACGGACAGATCGTCCACCTCGCCAAGGGACGGCGACCCATGGGGCGCCTCGTGAACGACCAGCTCCTCGCCGCGAGTGGCAAGGTCATCGGTGCCTGCAACGACCACCACGAGATCGTCTTCGACGGGACGACCTCGAAGGCGCGCTTCGACGCCGAGGGAGCGTTCGTCGAGAACGAGGTGCGCATCCTCGTGGCAGACGACGGCGTCGTGCACATGACCAGCCGCGGCAAGACGATCTTCGGCCCGGGAGGAAAGGGGCAGGCGCGGGTGGTCGGCCCGGTCTCCGAGGCGCGCCGGACCGCGGCCTTGCTGGTCCTGCTCTCGCTCGGCGGTCCGCCGAGCTAGCCCGCGACGGCGAGGAAACACACCTCGCCGCTGCGCGCGTGCGCGTCGACGGCCGTGACGCACACCGTCCGCCCACCCTCGGCCTGGGCGACCCAGCCCGGAACCTCCAGGATCCACGGCCCGTGGCCCAGGCGGAACACGGTCGCCTCGGGATCCAGCACGCGGACCTCGACCTGCTCGATCTCCACGTCCGGGGTGACCGTCACGGTGAGCGTGCGCCCTTCCTTCGGGATCACGAGCCGCAGCTGCCCGAGGTCGAAGGTGGGGATCGGGTCGACGATCTTCACCGTGGGGCCGCTCGTCGTCTGCGCCTCGCGCTCGCCTTCGGCGCTCGAGCACCCCGCGATCGCAAGGCCGAGGAATCCTGCCCAGAACCGGCGACGGCGGCGCGCCACGACGAGAGCGCCGAGGAGCAGCGCAGCCCCGAACGTCCCTCCGCGACGACCCACGCCCGACACCGTACACCCCTCCTCGGGCTTGAGCGGCGCGGGCGTCACCCGGTTGGTCCCCCCGCACCCCGGCGCACCGCAGGTGGCGATCGCGATGTCCCGCGCGTACGAGACCGCGAGCGAGGCGTCGAGCAGACCGTCCCCGCAGCCCTGCGGGCACCCCTCGCCCTTCGGCGTCACACTCGCGCGACGCAACACCGCGCCCACCACCTCGGGCGGCAGCCCAGGCGCCACGGCGCGCACCAGCGCGGCGACGCCGCTCGCGTACGCGGCGGCCTGCGACGTGCCCGCCGCGAACGCGAACACGGGCTGGTTGTTGTCGCGCAGGTACGAGGTGGACCAGATCGCGGCGGGCGTGTCCGACTCGATGGGCGCGTCGAGGAACACGGCGCCCCCCGGGGTCATGAAGTCGACGCGCGCGCCGAAGTTGGAATAGCTCGCCATCGCCCCGCTCGGGTCGGACGCCGCCACGGAGAGCACGCCCTCGAGCGAACCGGGCACGTTGTTGCTGGCCTCCTCCGAGGAGTTCCCCGCCGACGCGACGACGACCGCGCCGCGCGCGACCGCCGCGGTGATCGCGTCCTGCAGCAGCTGCGAGTAGCCGGGGGCGCCGAAGCTCAGGTTGATCACCCGCGCCGGCGTCGCGTTGCGTGGCACCCCGGGCACCGAGAGCCCGGCGGCCCAGCGGATCGCGTCGGCGATGTCGCTGTCGCGACCGCGGTGCGCCTTCACGCCGAGCACGCGCACCGGCTGGATGCGGCAGCGCCAGTCGACGCCGCTCATGCCGAGGGCGTTGTCGCTCGCGGCGCCGATGATCCCCGAGATGTGGACGCCATGGAAACCCGAAGAAGAAGCCGCCTCCGAGCCCACGTCGAGGGGGATGGCGTCGCGACCGTCGCCGTCACCGGCGTTGAGTGGGTCGCTGATGAAGTCGTAGCCGGGCACGAGACGGCCCACGAAATCGGGGTGATCGACGTACCCGGTGTCGACGACCGCCACCACGAGCTCCGGGTCTCCGGTGGTGACGGCCCACGCCGACTCGGCCTTGAGCTGGGTGAGCGCCCACTGCTTGCCGTAGCCGTCGTCGTTGGGCTTCACACCGTGCGCCGTGCGGTAGAGATCGAGCTCGACGTCGTTGCCGTCGGCCACGAGGAGGTCGCGTATCGCCGCGGTCTCGGCGGCGCTCGGCCGGCTCGGGAGCTCCCAGAGCTCGGTCGCGTCGGCGAGGGTGCGGACGCGGCGCGCGCCAGGGATGGAGACGACCTGCCCCGGCTTCGGTCGCACGAGGAGCGCGGCCGGGACCACCACGTCGAGCGGCGGACGCAGCCGCACCGAAGGGCCAGCCGCGATCGGCCGCAGGGTGGGCTTGTGGTAGTAGCCACCGGTCTCCACGCCCCCCTCGACGCTGCCCGTGTCGGGCATCTCGGGCGACGCGGGCGGCACGCAGCGCCCCTGCGCGTTGCACTGCGAACCGCCACCCGGGCCGATGCAGTGCGCGTCGATCACGCAGTCCTTCCGGCACACGCTGGCGGCGGAGCAGTAGCGCCCCTTGCCGCAGTCGGCGTCGAGCCGACACGAGGCCGGCGTGCCGGTGGGGGTGGTGTCGGAGGGGCCGCAGCCGAGGAGCAAGGCGAGAGAGAGCAGGAGCGGTCTCCCTCGCAACGAGCGCGCGGGCACGACCACGATCCTCACTGCGCGCGCACCATCGACACGGCGTGCGGGGGCGAGCTCGGCCACGACCAGAGCGCGCTGCCGTCGATGCCGAAGTCCACGTTCGAAGCGCCGTAGCCCGCGTCGATCGTCACGCGGAAGGGGGGCACCTCGGAGAGCACCTTGTACGGTCGCTTCATCACCGTGGCGCCGCCGCGCGCGAGGGTGACCTCGGTCTCGGTGAAGCTCACCTGCGTGCCGGCGATGTAGCTCGCGGGGTCGAGCGGGTCGGTGCCCATTCCGGGCGAGCCGGTCGAGACGGCCTTGCCGTCGACCGCCGTGACGTTCCACTTGCCGAGGATCGCCTGCCGCGGAGAGCCGGGCAACGCGAGCCCCGGGATCACGAACGTGGGCGCGGTGGTGCTCGTGGACGGCGCGGCCGTCGTCGACGGCGGGGGTGGCGGCGCGCTCACCGCAGGCTGGGGCGCCGCGGCCTCGCCTTTGTTGCGCGGCTCGCACGCGACGAGGCCCACCAGCGAGACGCACACCGAGACGGCGAGGAGACGCACGCGGGAACGATAGCCCGAGTTCGTCGGCCGCGCCTTCTTCCAGGTGGTGGGATGGCTCCGCCCCCCGCGAGCCGGCGAAAGAGCGCGCCAGCGAAGAGCTAGCCCAGGAATGCGCGAATGCGCTGCGTCACGGCCTCGGGGGTGAGGCCGTACTTGACCGCGAGGTCCTTGTCGGGCGCCGAGGCACCCCACGTGTCGACGCCGATCGCGAGGCCCTTGCGCCCCACGAGCGCACGGAAACCGCCGGTGGAACCGGCCTCGATCGAGATGCGCGGCAGCCCGTCGTCGGGCAGCACCGCGTCGTAGGCGGCGGCGCCCGCGTCCTCGAGCGCCTCGAGGCACGGCGCGCTGATCACGCGCAGCGGCTTGCCCTCGGCGGCGAGCGCCTTGGCGGCCGCGATCGCGAGCTGCACCTCGGACCCCGTGGCCACGACCACCGCCCGCGCGTCCGGCGGGTCGATCACCCGGTAGGCACCGGTCATGAGGGTGGCGAGGTCCGGGTCTCCTGCCCGCTCGATCGGCGGCAGCTTCTGCCTCGTGAGGATGAGCGCCGTCGGCCCGTGCTTGCGGCCGATGGCGTAGCCCCACGCGGCGGCGCACTCCCAGGCGTCGGCCGGCCGCACCACGCGCAGGTTCGGGATGAGGCGCAGGGCCGCGATCGTCTCGATCGGCTGGTGGGTCGGACCATCTTCGCCGAGGAAGATCGAGTCGTGCGTGAGCACGAACACGTGCGGGAGCTCGGACAGCGCGGCGAGGCGCACCGCCGGGCGCAGGTAGTCCGCGAACACGAGGAACGTGGAGCCGAGCGGGGTGAAACCCGACGCGGCGAGGCCGTTGTTGATCGACGACATGCCGTGCTCGCGCACGCCGTAGTGGATGTTGCGCCCGCCGTATTCGCCGCGCTTCACCGAGGGCGAGCCGACGATGTACGTGTTGGTCGAAGGGTTGAGGTCGGCCGAGCCGCCGATCAGGAACGGGCACGCCGCCGCGACCACCTGCTCGACCTTGCCGCCGAGCGCGCGGGTGGCCTCGGGCTTGCCGGCCAGCGACTTCGCCGCCGCCGCGAGCTTCTCGATCAGGTCGTTCGGCACCGTGCGGTTCTGGATCGCGTCCCACTCCGCGCGCTGCTCGGCGGTCAGGGCCGCGTGCACCTGCGCGCTCGCCGCGTGCGCCGGGAGGTTCTCCTTCACGCGCTCCGCGAACGCCGCGCGCACCGCGTCGGGCACGAGGAACGTGGGCTCGAGCGGCCAGCCGAGCGCCTTCTTGGTGGCGGCCACCTCGTCCTTGCCGAGCGGGCTGCCGTGGGCCTTCTCGCTGTCCTGCTTGTTGGGCGAGCCCTTGCCGATGTGGGTGCGCGCGCAGATGAGGCTCGGGCGCGCGGGCTCCGCGACCGCCGCGTCGAGCGCGGCGCGGATCTGCTTCGGGTCGTGGCCGTCGATGCGCTGGACGAACCAGCCGTAGGCCTCGAAGCGCTTGGCCGCGTCGTCGGAGAGCGCGAGCTCGGTCTCACCGTCGATGGAGATGTGGTTGTCGTCGTAGACGAAGACGAGGTTGTCGAGGCCGAGGTGCCCAGCGAGCGAGGCGGCCTCGTGCGAGACCCCCTCCATGAGGTCGCCGTCGGAGCAGATCCCGAACACGCGCCAGTTGCCGTGGCCGGGGAAGCGCGCCGCGAGGTGCTTGCTCGCGAGGGCCATGCCGATGCCGTTGGCGATGCCCTGGCCGAGCGGGCCGGTCGTGGTCTCGACGCCCGGCGTGAGGTGCAGCTCGGGGTGACCGGGGGTCTTGCTCCCGAGCTGGCGGAAGCGCTGCAGCTCGCCGAGCGGGAGGTCGTACCCGGCCACGTGCAGGAGGGCGTAGAGCAGCATCGAGCCGTGACCGGCCGAGAGGACGAAGCGGTCGCGGTCGGCCCAGTGCGGATCGGTCGGGACGAAGCGCAGGTGGCGCGTCCAGATCTCGACCGCCAGGTCCGCGCAGCCCATCGGCATGCCCGGGTGGCCGCTGTTGGCCTTCTCCACGCCGTCGACGGCGAGGAACTTGATCGTGTTCACGCACTCGGTGCGAAGCGGCTCCGCGATCTCCATCCGGCGGGCGTATCAAGGGTCGGGTGGGAAGTCACTGACCAGACGCTCGGCCGCGACCAGGGCCCCGCGGAGCGCCACGTCCTTGGCCACGACGACGTGGACGGGGATGTCGGTGAGCACGTGGGAGAGGCGCCCCTTCTCGGAGAACGCGCGCACGAACGCGCCGTCCTGCAGCCAGGGGAGCATCTTCGCCGCGATGCCGCCAGCCAGGTAGACGCCCCCGTACGTGAGCCCGCGGAGCGCGAGGTTGCCGGCCTCGGCGCCGTAGGCACGAACGAAGAGCCGCACGGCCGAGACCGCCGCCGGGTCCCCCTGGTCGGCGAGCGCGGTGACCTCCTTCGCGTGCTCCGCGCGGTGCGGCGCGAGGCCACGGCGCGCGCGGAAGAAGTCGTGCACGTCGCAGAGCCCGAGGCCGCTCACCACGCGCTCCCACGACACGCGGCCGTAGCGCGCGCGGAGGAACGGGACGAGCGCGTCGTCCTCCTCGTCGCGCGGACCGAAGTCGGCGTGCGAGCCCTCGCTGGCCCGGACCTCGTGCCGCCGAGCGCGGGGCAGGAGCAGCGCCTCACCGAGGCCGGTCCCCGCGCCGAGCACGCCGATGGGCTCACGCGGGCGCGCCTCGCCCGGCTTCAACGTGACGAGCAGCTCGCTCGGCACGTGGGGCACGCCGAGCGCCGCCATCGCGAAGTCGTTCGCGAGGCCGACGCGGCGGATCCCGAGCGTGACCTCGAGCGCGCGTGCGTCGAGGACCCACGGGAGGTTGGTGGTGACGCAGCGACCGCGGTCGACGGGACCGGCGACGCCCAGCATCGCGGCGCGGGGCCGCCCGCCCGCGTGGGCCGCGTGGAGGAAGGCCTGGATGAGTTCCTCGAGGCTCGCGTGCGTATCGCTCGCGATCACCGCGTCGAAGAGGACCCGCGCTCCTTCGTGGAGCCGCAGATGGGTCTTGGTGCCGCCGACGTCACCGACGAGTAGCATCGTGATCCGACCATAGTCGCGTCGACGGCCGCCGTCGCTCCCGAGCAGCAGGGGTGACCGTCGATCTGTTGGCCGCCAGACAGGAGGAGCCGTCGCAAAGAAAAACGGCCGCCGAAAAACGGCGGCCGTTGACCCAGTGACGTCGAGGGGTGGAGTCGACCGGGATCGAACCGGCTACCTCCTCCATGCCATGGAGGCGCTCTCCCAGATGAGCTACGACCCCGACGAAGAGGGCGCGCAGCTTAGCGCTTCGGACGAGATTTGGAACGTCTTTTTTTCGGAATCGGCGTCGCCACCGATTCTCCCGCGAGTTGCGCGGATTTCGTTGCGCGGGGGGCACCCACGGCAGGCCGCGACGACGCCCCACGCGGCGGCGCGGGGGACGGCGCAGACGACGCCGGTCCCGAAGACAACGGCGTGGCCGGCGGGGGCTGACTCGGCAGCTTGAGGCCGAGCAGGGCGGCGAGGCGCTCGACCGGCTCGCGCAGCACCGCCGGCACCGTGAGCTTCCGCTCGGCGATGAGCATCAAGGTCTGCTCGCCGAGTCGCGCGAGCAGCTTCTCGCGCTGGTCGCGCACGTCGGCGGCAAGGCGGCTCTTGAGGGCGGCGGGACTCAAGGTCTCGGCGCGCAGCGCGGCCGTACGCTCCCGGACCTTTGCCCGGACCTTGCCGATCTCCGACCCCAGCGTCGCGAAGGGCTTCACCCTACGATCTCGTCCAGGAAAACCAGGAGTGCGTCAAGCACCGTTTCGATCCGGGGCGCGGGATGTTAGGGGTCGAGGGATGTCGGGGGTGTCGTTCGGAGGCGATCTGCGGCGCCGGAGCGTGCTCGGGCCGAGCCCCGTCGATCTGTTCGGCGGGGGCGCCGATGCGCTCGCCGTCTCCCTCCGCCGACGGCCGGAGGACCTCGCGACCCTCCAGCGCGACCTGGTGCGCACCGGGGTCGACATCCTGCTCGCACCCACGGCGGCGACCACCGCCTCTGCCCTCCACCGGACCGGTCAGGCGTACCGCGCAGCCGCCCTGACGGCGGCGGCGGTCGAGATCTCTCGCGATGCGATCGGATCGCCCGGCGCGGGTCCGTGGGTGTTCGGCGAGGTGCCGGCGCTGCCCGGCGCCCGCGACCTCGAGGAGGCCCTGACCCACGTCGAGCGTCTGGTCACCTCCGCGATCGACGGCGTCTGGGTCGACGCGATCGACTCGGACACCACCCGCGCCGTGCTGCGCTCGGCCGCCGCCCATCGCCTGCCGGTCGTCGTCGAGCTCGACGAGGAGCGCCTCGATCTCGCCGACGTCCTCGGCCACGCCACCACGCCGTGGCCCATCGCCATGATCGTGGTCCGCGGTGCGGTCCCCCACGCGCTGGAGTCCGCGCTCTCCGCGCTCCGCGTGCGCTTCGAGCACGTGCCGTTCGGCGCTCGCCTCACGCCGGCCGCGTCCCTCGCGTCGAGCGACGCGGTGGCCATCGTGCAGGCGTGGTGGGCCCTGCCTCACGACGGTCTGGTGGCGCTCGGGGTCGGTGGCGTGCACGCGCAGACAGCGCTCGGCGCCGCGCAAGGCTGACCGTCTTCGCCCGTCCGTGAAACCAACAGGGGGCTTTCCGCATCTTCCGTGCCGTGCTCGATTCCCCTGCCGTGCCTGAAACCGAGCGCGCGCGCGCAGCAGTTCCTCCTGTGAACGGAATCGTCTTGACCCACTCCTCCGTGCCGCCGGCGCCACTCGCCTCCGAAGACGACCTCTTCGCGATCTTCCGTGGTGCCGAGAAGCCTCGCGCGCAGTTCCGCATCGGAGCCGAGGCCGAGAAGTTCGGCGTCGACGCGAAGACGGGCGCCCCGATCTCGTACGCGGGCAACAAGGGCATCTCCCGCATCCTCCAGGACCTCGTCGCCCGTCACGGCTGGCGCGGCGAGAGCGAGTACGAAGGCGGGCCCACGCTCGCGCTGGTCAAGGATCGTCAGGCCAACGGCCTCCCGAGCGCCAACGTCACCCTCGAGCCCGGCTCGCAGCTCGAGCTGTCGGGCGCGCCCATGGTCGACGTGCACGCGATCCACGACGAGATGGCCGAGCACCTCGCCCAGATCGCGCCCATCTCCGCCGAGCTCGGCCTCGTGTGGCTCGGCCTCGGCTTCCACCCGCTGGCGCGGCAAGAAGACCTCGATTGGGTGCCCAAGCTCCGCTACGGCATCATGCGCGAGTACCTGCCCACCCGCGGCAAGTACGGCCTCGACATGATGCGCCGCACCTCCACGGTGCAGGCCAACTTCGACTACTCGAGCGAGGCCGACGCGCTCCGCAAGCTCCGCGTCTCGAGCAAGCTCGCGCCCGTCACCACCGCCGTCTTCGCCAACAGCCCCTTCGTCGAGGGCGCGCTCACCGGCGAGGTCTCCCGCCGCGCGCGCGTCTGGCTCGACGTCGACCCCGACCGCACGGGCCTGCTGCCCTTCTGCTTCGCCGCCGATGCGGGCTTCGCCGGCTACGTCGAGTGGGCGCTCGACTGCCCGATGTTCCTCTTCAAGCGCGAGGGCAAGCCGGTCGACAACCGCGGCCAGACCTTCCGCGACTTCCTCGCCCACGGCTTCGGCGGCCACCGCGCCACCGCGAGCGACTGGGAGATGCACCTCAACACGCTGTTCCCCGAGGTCCGCCTCAAGCGCACCATCGAGATCCGCGGCGCCGACTCGCTGCCCCTGCGTTACTTCGCGGCGCTGCCCGCGCTCTGGACGGGCATCCTCTACGACGACCAGGCCCTCGCCGAGGCCGAGGCCCTGGTCGCCGACTACCAGGTCGGGGAGCTCGACGAGGTGCGCAAGCAGGTCCCGGCCGAGGGCCTGCGCGCCCTGTTCCGCGGCAAGCCCCTCGCCGTCGTCGCCGAACGCGTCATGGACATCGCCCGCGGTGGGCTCGGGCGCCGGGCGATCAAGAACGCCGCCGGAAAGGACGAGAGCGTCCACCTAGACGCCCTCGCCCGCCTCGTCGCGCGCGCCGAGTGTCCGGCCGACGAGCTGCGCGCCGCCGTCGCCGGCGCCACCGACCTGCGCGCCGCGATCCTCGAGCACGCGCAGGTCTGATCCCGTCCCGCGGATCGTGTCGATTCCTTTGACAGCGCCGCGCCCGCGCGGTCTGCTTCGCCCCGCCCATGAAGAAGTGCCCCTTCTGTGCGGAGCAGATCCAGGACGAAGCGGTCAAGTGCCGGTTCTGCAACTCCATGCTGAGCCCGCAAGAGCCCGCCGGCGCGCTGGCCCCGGCCGCCGTCGCTGGTGCGAGCAGCAACCCCCTCGTCCCCGGCGCCCAGGGCGCGCCCCTCGGCCGCCTCGAGACCCGCATCCTGTTCGAGGGTTCGCCCTCCTGGCGCGCGGGCCTCTGGCCGTACGTCGGCGCGGTCACCGTCGCGCTCGGTGGCCTCGCGCTCTCCGTGTTCCTGCTGGTCAAGTACTGGGAGAGCAAGGCGTACAGCCTCGGCGGCGTCGCGCTCCTCGTCGCCGGCGTCGGGTGGTTCCTCTACCTGCACCTCGATCGCCGCGCGACCCACGTGCGCATCAGCAACCAGACCATCGACCTCGAGCGCGGCCTCTTCGGGCGCTCCATCGAGACCATCCAGCTCTGGCGCGTCCGCGACATCGACTTCGAGCAGACTTTTGGCGAGCGCATCCTCGGCATCGCGCGCATCAAGGTCGTCGGCCACGACCAGCTGCAGCCGCAGCTCGTGCTGCGGGGCCTCCCGGGCTCGCGGCAGCTGTTCACCGACCTGCGCGACGCGATCGCCATCGCCCGGCAGGCGCGCAACGTCGTCGGCGTGGTGGACTGAAGCCTTCAGCGCCCGAGGGCCGCGAGCGCCCGCGCCGTCTCCGCGAACGGGACGGCCTGCTTCGGGTCCTGCTTCAAGAACGCGTCGATCGCCGGCATGGCCGCGACGGCGCGGTCGAGCTCGGCGTCGTGCCCACGTTGATAGGCGCCGATGGAGATGAGGTCGCGCTTCTGCTCGTAGGCCGCGAGGCGCGACCGCACGACGCGCGCCGCCGCGAGCTGCTCCTTGGTCACCACCACGTCCATCACGCGCGACAGCGAGGCCGAGACGTCGATCGCGGGGTACCGGCCGCGCGCGGCGATCGCGCGGTCGAGCACGACGTGGCCGTCGAGGATGCCGCGCACCTCGTCGGCGATCGGCTCCTCCATGTCGCTGCCCTCGATGAGCACCGTGTAGATCGCAGTGATCGCCCCCGAGCCACGCGGTCCGCACCCTGCTCGCTCGAGGAGCTTGGGCAGGAGCGCGAACGCGCTCGGCGGATAGCCGCGACGCGTGGGGGGTTCGCCGGCGGCGAGGCCGATCTCGCGCTGGGCGCGCGCGAACCGCGTGATCGAATCCACGAGGAGGAGCACGCTCTTGCCGTCGTCGCGCAAGCGCTCGGCGATCGCCGTCGCCACCTGCGCCGCGCGCAGCCGCTCGAGCGCGGAGGCGTCGCTCGTCGCGACGACCACGACCGACTTCTTGCGACCGTCCTCGCCCAGCGTGTGCTCGAGGAACTCGCCCACCTCGCGCCCGCGCTCGCCGACCAGCGCGACCACCACCGCGTCCGCGGCGCACCCACGCGCGATCGCGCCGAGCAGCGTGGACTTGCCCACGCCGGACCCGGCGAAGAGGCCGATGCGCTGCCCCTCGGCCAGCGTGAGCAAGCCGTCCAGAGCGCGCACGCCGGTCTCGAGCGGGCGCTCTATCGGCTTGCGGGCGAGCGGGTTCGGCGGTCGCCCCTCGACGGGCGTCGAGCGGCCCCGAGGCAGGGGCCCCTGGCCGTCGATCGGCCTGCCGAGCCCGTCGACGATGCGCCCGAGCCAGCGGTCGTCCACGAACAGCTCGGCGCCGGTCGGCTCGACGCGCACGGGATCGTCGGGCCCCACCCCCGCGAGGGCGCCGAGGGGCATCAGCACCGCGTCTTCGTCGTCGAAGCCCACGACCTCGCACGCGAGATCGCCTCCGCGCAGCGACGGCCGCTCGACCACCACCACGTCCCCGATGCGGGCCGCGGGCAGCACGGCGCGGAGCGAGAGGCCCGTCACCGCGCGCACCTTTCCGCGCGCCGTCGCCGCGGGCTCCTCGGCCAGCCGCGAGCGCAGCCGGGCGCGCAGACCTTCCGGGTCGTCGACCATCGCCCCCGAGCCTAGCCGAGGAGCGCGTCGACCGTGACCCCCGCGAGCCCACGCTCCTGCATCGCCGCGAGGATCCCGGGCAGGATCGTGGGCGCGACCGGCGTGTAGTCCTCGCGCTCGGCTGCGTCGTGGAGCAGCACGATCGCGCCGTCGGTGAGCCCGCGCACCACCCGCGTCACCACGACCTCGGGCACCGCGCCCGCGCGCCCGTCGTAGGCCCGCACCGAGAAGCCCACCATCGTCAGGCCGAGCTCCTCGGCCACGCGCGCGATCGTCGGGTTGGTGTGGCCGATCGGGGGCCGGAACAAAGTCGTGCGTGCCCCTGTCACGTCCTCGATGACCGACAGAGCCTGCACGAGATCCTCGCGCACCCGCCGTGGCCCCCGCAGGGCGAACAGCCGATCGTGGGCGAACGAATGACACGCGACGGCGTGCCCCGCGGCGTGGGCCCGGCGGACGATCGCCGCCCCCTCGCCCGTGAGCTTCCGTCCGATGACGAAGAACGTGGCCGAGGCACCCGCTTCGGCCAGCAGGTCGAGCACCCGTGGGGTGGTCGCGACGCTCGGCCCGTCGTCGAAGGTGAGCGCGACCCGCGGGGCGTCGGGCTCGGGCTCGGCGGCGTTGATCACGTCCGCGAACATCGCGAGGCGGGGCTCGAGCACCCCCGCCATCACGACCGACGAGAAGCCGAGGAAGGCGCCGGCGACGACGGGCGCCGGGAGGGGCCCGCGCGCCACCGATCGCGCACCCAGGCCGATGGCGCCGACGGTCGAGGCATAGAGGAGCGCACGGCCCAGCGTCACGTGGGGACCGTTATACCTCGCGCCCCGAACTGTGCCATGCTCGCGGCCGTGCGGTCCCTCCTGCTCCCCTGCTCCGCGTCGCTCGGATTGCTCGTCGGTGGCCTCCTCGCCCTGCCCGCGTTCACGCCTCGGAAGGTCTCGGCCGACGTGCCGACGATCAGCGCCGACAGCGTGAAGCCCGGCATGAAGGGCTACGGCCTGACCGTCTTCGAGGGCACCGAGCCCACCAAGTTCGACGTCGAGGTCATCGGCGTGCTGCACAAGTTCCGCCCGAACCAGGACCTCCTCCTGGTCAAGACGATCCACCCGCGCCTCGAGAAGGTGAAGGTCGTCGCCGGCATGAGCGGCAGCCCGATCTTCCTGAACGACGGGCCCACGAGCAAGCTGGCCGGCGCGTACGCCTACGGCTGGTCCTTCGGCAACGAGCCCGTCGCGGGCGTCACGCCGATCGAGACCATGCAGAAGGAGTTCGGCCGCCCGCTCTCGCCGACGCTGCTCCCCAAGGCCGGCAAGGCGCCGATCGGCCCGGCGCCCAAGGTCACCCCCAAGAAGGCGTCCCTCGACACCGAGGACCCGCAGAAGACCGCCTGGAACGGCGATCCGGGCGGCTACTCGATCGAGTCGCACGTCAAGCAGGTGTCCGGGCGCCTTCGCCCGATGGCCGCGTCGATCAACACGCCGCAGATGGTCGATACGCCGCTCATGATCGGCGGCATGTCCGAGCAGGCCGTCAAGGAGCTCGCCACGCTGCTGCAGCCCATGGGCCTCGTGCCCCTGCAGGCCGGCGGCGCGGGCGCGACCACGCCGAGCAAGGACGCCCCCCTCCACTACGTCGACGGCGGCGCCATCGCGGTCCAGCTCATGCGCGGCGACGCGGCGGCGCAGGCCACCGGCACCGTCACCCACGTGGTCGGCAAGAAGCTCCTCGGCTTCGGTCACCCGATGATGGAGGTCGGCGCGACCCACATGCCGACGGCGATCGCCAAGATCCTGTGGGTGCTCTCCAGCGACCAGCGCTCGTTCAAGATCGGCGAGCCGGTGCGGCCGCTCGGCACGCTGATCCAGGACCGCGAGTCCACCATCGTGGTCGACGAGGACATCGTCGCGCCCACGATCCCCATGAAGATCGACCTCAACGGCGACCCCACCAACCCGAAGAAGGTGTGGAACATGGAGATCGTCCACGACCGCTTCATGACGCCGATGTGGGCGTCGTTCGCCTTCGGCGACGCGGTCGGGGTCACCCTCAACGACCGCCGCGACGCGAGCTGGACGCTCAAGGCCCAGATCAAGCTCAAGGGCAAGGGCACCCTCAAGTTCGACGACTTCGGCGTCGGCCCGGCCGGCGTGCCCGGCGGCATGGCGTTCTTCATGTCGCGCGCGGGCCTCGCACTGGGCGAGCTGATGAACAACCCGTGGGAGACGGTCGAGATCGAGCGCGTCGACGCGCAGCTCGACGTGGACTTCGCCCGCAACACCGTGCGCCTCCGCGGCGCCGAGCTGCTCGACAACAGCGTGGAGCCCGGCGGCACCGCGCGGGTCAAGCTCACGCTCAAGCCGTACCAGGGCAAGGAGAGCACGGTGATCGCCTCGATCAAGGTGCTCCCGGTCTTCCCCGCGAACAAAGAGGTGGAGATCGAGGTCGTGCCGGGCTGGATGGTGATGCCCGACGCCGCCGCGCCCGAGAACCTCGATCAGCTGATCGCCAACCTGCAGCTGCCCGAGCTGTCGCCGAAGGCGTTCGTGCTCCAGTACAAGCACCCCGAGCAGGGCGTCGCGCTCGCCGGCAAGGTCGCCCCCAAGCTGCCCACGTTCGCGATCGACGCCCTCAAGCCGACCACCGGCACGGTGCAGCCCGAGGGGGTCGTCTCGTACGTGCGCAGCACGACCGACGTCGGCGGCTACGCCGAGGGGACCAGCAAGGTCCGCGTGATGGTCAAGCCCGCCTCGAAGTAGGCGCCGGCGCAGAGAGACTTGGTAGAGGACAGAGGAAGCGCGGAGAGGATCATGAGGAGCTCGAGGTCGATCTCGTTCGTCGTCGCAGTGGGCCTGGGTGCGGTGGGGGGTGGCCTCTGGTCGGCCCACGACGCGCGGGAGGCGGCCGCCGTCGGCACCCGCACCTTCGAGCTCGACACGCAGGAGAAGCTCTCCGGCGGCGAGCTCAAGGGCACCTCCGTCACCGCCGCGGGCGACGTCATCGCCGGGTGGGCGGTGAGCAAGACCACCCTCTCCAAGGGCACCGTCGTCTGGTCCGCGCTCGCGCTCAAGGACGGCTCGGTCCTGCTCGGCGTCGGCAACGAGGGCCGCGTCCTCAAGGTCGACGCGGGCGGCAAGGAGACGGTCGTCGCCGAGACCGGCACCCTCGCGGTGACCGCGCTCGTCGAGGGCCCAGGCGGCAAGATCTACGCGGGCACGATCCCCGAGGGCGAGATCTTCGTCGTCGATCCGAACGCCTCGGTGGGCACCAACCCGAGCGCCCCGAGCGCGCCCAAGCCCAAGGCGTGGAGCAAGGTCCCCGCCGACCACATCTGGGCGCTCGTCTACGACCAGAAGCGCAAGGAGCTGTTCGCGGGCACCGGCCCCGACGGCAAGATCTTCCGCGTCGACGCCGCCGGCAAGGCGCAGATCTTCCACCAGGTCGAGGACGGCCAGGTGCTCTCGCTGGCCATCGCGCCGAGCGGCACCGTGTACGCGGGCACCTCGAGCAAGGGCCTGCTCGTCGCGATCAGCGCCCCCGGCAAGGCCGAGGTGGTGCAGGACTTCGACGGCCACGAGGTGAAGGCCATCGGCTTCGCGGCAACGCCCGCCGCCGAGGCGCCCAAGGACCCGAAGAAGCCCGCCCCCAAGGCGGCCGCGCCGAGCGACGGCGATTCGCTCTACTGCGTCGTCAACGAGTACGGCACCGTCCCCGAGCCGTTCAAGAAGTTCGGCATGCCGCTCAAGCAGCCCGGCGCTTCGTTCGATCCGCCGAAGGGCATCAAAGGCAAGGGCCAGGTCTGGAAGATCAGCGGCCTCGACAAGGACGGCAGGAACGGCAAGCCCGAGCGCATCTACGCCGACACCACCACCCACTACCTCTCGCTCGCGGTCGTCCCCGCGCCCAAGCAGGGCGGGCCCGCCGTCTACGTCGGCTCGGCCAACGACGGCAAGGTCGTGAGCATCGACGACGCGCACGGCAGCGCGCTCGTCGCCAAGGCCGACTCGCGCTCCATCGGCGCCATCGGCCTCGTCGGCAACGGCGACAAGGGCTCGTGGTTCGCGGGTGGCGACGCCGGCGTGTTCCACCGGGTCACGGGCGTGGGCGGCGCGGACGCCACCTGGACCAGCAAGGTGCTCGACGCGGGCCTCAAGGCGCGCTGGGGCAAGCTCAACTGGCGCACGCTCGGCGGCGCGGTCGAGCTCTCGACCCACACCGGCCCGACCGCCACGCCGGACGACTCCTGGAGCGCGTGGTCGAACCCGCTCGCGGCGCCCGGCAAGGCGACGAGCCCGACCAACCGCTACGTGCAGATCCGCGCGCGGTGGAAGGGCAACGGCGCCGCGGTCCTGCGCGGCGTGTCGCTCGCGTTCGTCACCGACAACCTCCGCGCGATCGTCACCGAGGTGAGCGTGCCCAGCAAGGGCTCGCTGACGAGCGGCGTGGTCACGAGCGGCGCCGACACCCCCTGGAAGTCCGGCTCGCTCGGCCTCAGCTGGAAGACCGACAACCCCGACCAGGACGTCCTGCGCTACCGCCTCTGGTACCGCAAGGAGGAGTCCACGGTCTGGCGCAACATCACCAAGGACGAGGAGCCGCTCGCCGGCACCTCGTACTCGTGGAACACCGAGGCGCTCGCCGAGGGCTGGTATCGCGTGCGCGTCGAGGCCAGCGACGAGGTCAGCAACCCCGTCGGCCAGGCGCTCAAGCACGGCCTCGACAGCCCGCCGTTCCTCGTCGACAACACCCCGCCGGTCATCACCAAGATCGCGCTCGCCAACGGCCGCCTGCAGGCCACTGTCGTCGACGGCGTGGGTCCGATCGTGCGCCTCGAGGTGCAGATCGACGGCAAGGCGCCGTGGAAGCCGGTCGCCAGCGTCGACGGCATCCTCGACGAGGCCACCGAGCAGGTCGACGCGCCCCTCGGGCTCGTCGGCTCGCACGTGGTCGCGCTCCGCGCCTACGACTCTGCGGGCAACGCCGTCACCCGCGAGATCGAGGGCAAGTAGCGGGGCATGTGCCCGCACTGCCGCCAGAACGCGCCGATCGTCTACCGCGGCGTGCTCGCGTACTGCACCGCGTGCGGCGCGCCGCGGCCTCCGTTCTCGGCCAAGTCGATCGACCTCGCGGGGCA